>NPID01006057.1_pt1 | contig 15802 bp, 12 predicted proteins | sample 8637491 | NCBI WGS metagenome assembly NPID01 (sample SAMN07420843, study PRJNA396082) | bioreactor metagenome | isolation source: sample BA6 brine-fed electro-methanogenic bioreactor BA | place: Japan: Kochi | collected 2016-06-14 | reverse complement strand
GGAAATTTACAGGCAATAATAAAATTAATATTTCGTTTCTTAAGCAGGATCATAAAGGTCCCGGAGAAGCAAGAAATTTAGGAATGGAATATGCCGAAGGGAAATATTTTCTTTTTATTGACAGCGATTGTATTGCTGATGAAAATTGGCTGAAAGCCTATAAAAATGCTGTAAAGGAAATTAATCCAGCGGGATTTGGCGGACCGGATAAAGTCCTTCCAAATTTTTCTCCTGTTCAAAAAGCTATTGACTATTCAATGACGTCATTTATTACTACAGGGGGAATTAGAGGAAGCAGTAAAAAGAAAATTTCTAAATACTATCCCCGAAGTTTTAATATGGGAGTTAGATCAGATATAGTTGCTAAAATTGGAGGAATGGGAAAACTTCGGCATGGTCAGGATATTGAATTTAGTCACAGAATTCTGCAAACCGGCGAACCAGTTATTAAAGTTGATGATGCTGTAGTCTATCATAAAAGAAGAATGTCTATTAAGAAATTTTTTAAACAGGTTTTCAATTGGGGAGTTGCAAGAATAAATCTTTATAAAATTGATAAAGGAATGCTTGAATTTGTTCATTTCTTCCCGGCTATAGGAACTTTAATTTCTCTATCAGTATTAATTCTTACTCTTTTACTCCCATCAATTTTTGGATGGTTTATAATTTTTGGTTTATCTGTTTTACTGTTAATGGCTCTGCATGGTGTTAATAAATACAAGGATGTAAGAGTTTTCCCTTTTATTCCTATTATTGTTCCGACACAAATATTTGGTTATGGATTGGGATTTATTCTGGCTTTTACAAAAAGAATTATTTTCAGACAAAGTGAATTCACAGGGTTTGTAAAAAAATATTATAAGTAACTTATAATTTCTAATGAACAATGTATAATGGAGTGAATCATTATACATTATAAATTTTACATTATACATTGAAGAAAGTTTTATTCATAACATATTACTGGCCTCCATCGGGAAAAGCATCTTTGCATTTTCCGCTTGGATTAATTAAGCATCTTCCGAAATATGGCTGGGAGCCTATGGTGCTTACTGTTCAAGAGGAATCATTTACAAAGAAGGATGAAAGTTTATTAGCTGAGATTGATCCGAATCTGAAAGTTTATAAATCAAAAAATTTTGAAGTCTTTGATTTTTATAAAAGATTTATCGGAAAGAAGAAAAATGAATCTCTATCAGTTTCAGAGGTTATGTCAAAAGAAGGGAATTGGAAACATAAACTTTCACTTTGGATAAGAATGAATTTGTTCATTCCAGATGCTAGAGTGACTTGGTATTTTAACGGAGTTAAAGAGGGAATAGATTTTATAAAATATAATGGAAGTGAAATTGATGCTGTAATATCGATTGGAACTCCCCACAGCACACATCTTATTGGAAGAAAAATTGCTCAGCATTACCAATCTAAACACATTCCGCTTTTTACCGATCCATGGACTTCAATTTCATATTACAAACAATTTAAGAGAAACTGGATTTCGGAAAGTTTAGATAATTATTTGGAAAGAAAAATTCTTAAGGAATGCAGTCATTCTATTTTTGTTGCCGAAAATACAAAAGTAGAATACATAGAAAAATTTCCTTTTGTAAAAGATAAAAGCAGTGTTCTTTATTGGGGATTTAATGAAGAGAAATTTGCAAATGTTACTTTTAAGATTACTGATTCTGCCGAAGAAATTTTAGTTCATACCGGCAATTTATTTGATTATCAAAATCCGGTAAAATTATGGGAAGCAATTAGAGAAAGAAAAGAAAAGGGTAAAAGGATTAAATTAATTTTTACCGGAACAGTAGGACCAAAAATTATTCAATCAATAAAAGATAATAATCTTGAAGAAAATTTTGATTACAAAGGTTTCTTGAAGTATGATGAACTTCTTGAAGTTTTAGCTGAAGCAGATTATTTACTTATGTGTTCTTATGACAACAGACATGTACCGGGCAAATTATTTGAGTATCTTAGAATCGGTAAGCCAATATTGGCATTCGGCAATAATGATGAAATAGATAGAATACTATCTGAAGCAAATGCCGGAAAACAGTTTGCTTATACTGAAAGCGGAAGTGAATTTTTTGAAAGCATTAATGAGTACAAAACGGATCAAGAAATAGTAAAGAAATTTGACAGATCACAAATCACAAAACAACTCAGTCTAATTTTGAATAATTTAGTATAATCTAAAAGAAGAAAAATTTTTAAGGAGATTTCTTTGGCTAAGAAAAAGAATATTCAGAGCGAAAAAACAAATTCAGTTTTCAACACATTTGATATAGAAAAATTTATTCCTTCAAAATATCATGCCCTTTCAGCTTTTGTAATTATGATTTTGCTGATAGTTATCTTTTTTTCACCAACTTACTTTGATGGAAAAGTGTTTCAATCGGGAGATATTGTTACACAAAAAAGTTATCAGACATTATTAGAAAAAAATGAAACCGTTCATTGGAATCCATACATTTTTACCGGAATGCCCTTCTTTGGCGGAGCCGGCTGGAATGATATAATTGGTAATACAATAAGACATATAAGAATTGGTTTTACATCGATGTTGAGTAATCCTTATGCCGGATTTTCATTCTATATTTTTATTCTTGGATTTGCTGCTTTTTATCTTGCTAGATATTTTAAAGCAAATGCCGGAATTAGTTTGTTTGTCTCCTTATCAACTATTTTTAGTATTGGATTAATATCCCTATTATTTGAAGGACATGTTAATAAACTTTCAACTGCCGCTATAATTCCCTTGATTTTACTGATGGTGTTAAGACTAACGGATAAGATTAAACTACTTGATACAATTATTTTGATTTTAGCAATAAAGTATCTTTTTAGTCAATGGCATGTTCAAATTATTTTCTACACATATTCTCTTCTCGTAATATACTTTGCTTATTATATAATAAGAGCACTAGCTAAAAAGCAGAATTCGCTTGTACCGCAATATTTAAAGGTTGGCGGTATTCTTACAATTGCAACAGTTATCTCATTCTCTATGCATTATTACAGAATGGGACAGATGTACGAATATACTCCATACTCAACCAGAGGAGAAAAGAGTGTATTAGATTTAGAAACTCAGAGCAAAGAAAAATCAGAAGAAGATTATTATCAGTATTCAACTAACTGGTCATTCTCTCCGGGGGAAGTATTAACATTTATTGTTCCTTCTTATTACGGATTTGGTAACTCAGTCTATAAAGGACCTTTAACACAAGGAAGAGAAGTTGAAGTTTCTACTTACATTGGACAGATGCCTTTTACTCACGCCCCAATGTATATGGGAATAATTATTCTTGCATTAGCTCTCTTTGCAATTTTTGTGAGATGGAAGGAACCGTTTGTGCAGTTTTTAACTATCTCTTCTATTCTAATTATCATTGTTTCATTCGGAAGAAATTTTCCGTTATTGTTTGATATTCTTTTCTTTAATATGCCTTTCTTTGACAAGTTCAGAGCGCCGGTTATGGTTCTTCATGTAATTCAAATTACAACTCCTCTTTTAGCCGGGTTAGGATTAATGAAATTGATTGAGCTTGGTAACTCTAAGGATGAGAAAATCAAAAAGATAATTCTATTTTCATTAATAGGATTTGGGGCTGTTTTATTTTTATCGGTTGCCGGAAGTTCCGGAATATCATCTTGGTTCATTGAAAGAATTAAAGATGTGGGACAAAAAGGAACTCGTCTTCAACCTTTATTTGATTATATGGCAGATATGTTTACAACCGATCTACAAATTGCTTTTTTATTTTTAACTCTTCTTTCGGTAACTGCATACGCTTATATAAATGAAAAAATTAATTCGCAGATTTTAATTGCGACTATTCTTCTTCTCTCTATGATTGACATTTGGAGAATAAACGACAGAGCTCTTAACTATGAAGATGGAACGGCAATAGAACAGCAGTTTGAAAAACCCACTTACATAAAAGTAATTGAAGAACAGAAAGATAAAGATCCATACAGATTATTTAATATCAAACAGGATCAATCATTAGGTTCGCTTAATTATAACTCTAATTTTCATGTTCATTTTCTTCAAGAAGATTTTTATGGCTACTCAGCATTAAAGCCTAGATCCTATCAAGACTATATTGATGTGGTTGGAGTTGCCAACTTAACAATGTGGAGAATGCTTAATGTAAAATACCTTATCTCAGAAAAACCTTTAGAGTTTCCGGGATTAAAACCGATTTATCAAGATGATAAAACAGTTGTTAGTCTAAATGAATTAGCTTTACCAAGAGCATATTTTGTTGATTCTTTAGCTGTATCAAAAGGATTGGAAATGTTAAACAAAGTAAAACAAAATTCTTTTGATCCGAAAAACGTGGCTTTTGTTGATGAGTCAACTGAAATCAGAATTGAAAAGCCGGACAGTACCGCATCAATTAAAATAACATCATACTCGGAAGAAAATATTGAAATGACTGTAAATGCTTCGGGAAATAATTTAATTTTTGTTGGAAACACTTTTTATCCTTTAGGCTGGAAAGCCTTTATTGACGGTACACAAACAGAAATACTGAAATTAAATCATGGCTATATGGGGATTGTAGTTCCCAAAGGTAAAAATACCGTAACTCTTGATTATAAACCGGACACATATGAAATAGGAAAGATCCTGGCTCTTGCATTAAACTTATTATTGATAGCCGGAATTGGATTAGTAATAATTAAAAGCAGAAGAAAATAGAAATTGTCTTCGGAATCACATAATACAAAAATTGATATTAAAGGCTCTGCTTTTAAGAAATATTTTTTCAATACTTCCTGGCTTTTTACAGAAAAGGCAGTAAGACTTGTAGTCAATTTTTTAGTAGGAATTTTTGTTGTAAGATATTTGGGAGCAGAATTAAACGGCATTTTTGCTTATGCTACAAGTCTTATTGGAATATTAACTGCTGTTGCCGGTCTTGGCTTAACAAACATAATTACAAGAGAATTTGTTAAAAAGGAAAATGAATCTGAATCAATTTTAGGAACCGCATTTGTTCTTAAAACTGCTTCGTCTGTATTATTGTTTTTATTGATCATTGTTTTCTATTTGTTTGCAGATACTTATGAAAATTTAATTCTATTGATTGTCAGTTCGTCATTGGTTCTTAGTATTTTTGATCAAATTGAATTTTACTTTAATGCTAAGGTAGAAGCTAAATTTCCGGTAATAGTTAAGTTCTTATCGTTTATTGTAGTTGATGTTTTAAAGATTCTGGCAATAATATTAAACTTAGATTTAGTTTATTTCGCCGCAATATTCAGTCTGGAAAAATTAATTTTAAGTGCGGGCTTATGGTATCTGTATCAAAGAAGAAAAGGGACAATATTTAATTGGTCTTTTGATAAAGTCAGAGCAAAGCAGTTGTTAACAGATTCGTGGCCGTTAATGTTTTCTACAATTGCAGTAACAATTTATATGCGTATAGACAAAGTAATACTGAAGGAATTAATGAATTCAGAGGCAGTTGGAATTTATGATGCGGCAGTTAGACTTTGTGAAGGATGGTATTTTATTCCAATGGCAATTTCATCATCATTGTTTCCAGCAATTGTTAATGCAAAAAAGAAGAGCGAAAAACTATATAACAATAGACTGCAGAAGCTTTATGATCTTATGGTCTTTATTTCACTTGGTATTGCAATTCCAATTACAATTTTTTCTGAAGAAATTATTACAATTGCATATGGTCCAGATTTTATTGAAGCAGCATCGGTATTAACTATATATATTTGGGCTGGAATTCCGGTTTTTTTGGGAACGGCTAATAGTCAATATTTGATAAATGAAAATTTCACAAAAATATCATTAGCAAGAACGGTAATCGGTATGATATTGAATATTGCGCTAAATTTTCTTTTAATTCCCAAATATGGATTAGCCGGTTCAGCCTGGGCAACGTTGATTTCGTATAGTGTAGCAACATTTTATATTTTTGTTTATCCGCAGGCTAGATATCAGTTTATACTTATGATTAAATCATTATTCCTAATTAGATTAATATCAGGTAAATATTTTAATGGAAAGTAGAATTAAGACACTATTTAAGTTGTTAAAGAATCCTCAAAAATTAAGAGTTTTACTATCGCTTGAGTATTTTGGATATTTAAAAGACAAAAANNAAAAATTGGCTTAGTTCAGTTCTAGCCAAAGAATCAATTGGTATGGATGATAAACCATTGCCTTGGTTTACTTATCCATTTATTGATTTCTTGAAAGATAGATTAAGTAAAGAAATGTCCGTTCTTGAATTTGGCTCAGGAAATTCTACCATTTGGTTTTCGGATAAGGTTAATAAAATAACTTCTATTGAGCATGATAAAAGCTGGTTCGAAAAAGTAAAAACTAAGTTAAGCGAAAATTCGAAAATTATTTTGAATGAGTCCTCTGTGAATGACTATCATAGAATAATTGAACGATTAGATGAGAAATTCAATATAATAATAGTTGACGCCATTGATAGAGTTAATTGCTTAACGACAGCATCCTCATATTTACACGAAAACGGAGTTGTAATTCTTGATAACTCAAATAGAAGTGAATATGCTGAGGGGATTGATTTTTTAATAAATAATGGATTTAAGAAAATTGATTTTTATGGAATGACTCCAATTATTACTAGTGAATCTTGTACTACAGTATTTTATAAACCCAATAACTGTTTGAATATATAGTGAATAATTTAGCTCCAATAATACTTTTTGTATATAATAGACCGGATCACACGAAGCAGACGGTTGAATCATTATTACAGTGTAAATTAGCCAGCGAATCAGTGTTATATATTTTTTCCGATGCCCCAAAAACCGACGAACAGAAAAGCAAAGTTGATCAAGTAAGAAAGTATATTCGTTCAATAACTGGATTTAAGGAAATAATAATTGAAGAGAGCAGCGTTAACAAGGGATTAGCAAACTCGGTTATTTACGGAGTTTCTAAAATATTTGAATCGCATGAATCAGTTATAGTACTTGAAGATGACTTAATTTTTTCTACTCAGTTTTTAGCATTTATGAATTCAGCATTAAACTTATATAAAAGCAAAGAGAATATTTTTTCAGTTTCAGGTTATACTTTCCCCATAGATTTCCCGGAGGATTACAAAGGAGATGTTTTTCTTTCTAGGAGAGCCTCATCTTGGGGCTGGGGAACTTGGAAAAACAGATGGAAATACGTTGATTGGAAAATCAAGAAATTTGAAGAAACATTTGCAAACAAAAGGATGAAAGAAAAATTCAATAATGCTGGAGAGGATTTATCAATAATGCTTGTAAAACAATTACGTGGTGAAATAAATTCATGGGCAATTAGATGGAGTTTCCACCACTTTATCAATAATGGATTTTGTCTTTATCCTTCACATTCCAGAGTTAAAAATATTGGTATGGATAACTCTGGTGTTCACTCAAAAACCTCAAAAAAATTTGATGTTCAAGTATCTGAGGAGAATTTTAAGCTAATTTTAGATATTAAATTTAATGAAAACATTGAGAGAAACATAAAATGCTTTTTTAAGCAGTCATTTCTGAGGAAACTAATTAATTACATAAAATATTCGGTTTAGATGAGATTATTCATAGAAGAAATATTTAGACTTCCTTATAAGATTTTAATTAACAAAAACTACAGATATTATCTTTACCTTTTAATTAAATATGGTTCTCAAAAACGCTATGAGCAAAAAACAATAAAATTTCGTAAATATAAAATAACTATTGCTGATAGTAGATCGTTTATCGCCCAATATAGAGATATCTTTGTTGAAGAGGATTATAAATTTTTGTGTAATTCTCCAAATCCAATTATTATTGATGCCGGATCGAATATTGGAATTTCTATTCTTTATTTTGTTGAAAATTACAAATCAAGTAAAATAATAGGGTTTGAAGCCGATAATAAAATATTTGAGATCCTTAAAAGCAATATTGAGCAGAATAGAATAAATAAGGTCGAACTTATTAACAAAGCTGTCTGGATTCATAATGAGGGGGTCTATTTTTCAAGCGAGGGTGCAGATGGGTCCGCTATTGTCTCCGATAAAAACTCATCAAATGTAGCAAGTATAAAATTAAGCTCATTCTTAATGACCTTTTCAAAAATAGATTTACTTAAAATTGATATTGAAGGCGCTGAAATTGATGTTATCAAAGATTGTGAAAATAGTTTATTAATGGTTGATAACTTATTTATAGAGTACCATTCTTTTAAAGATGGCCAACAGAGTCTTTCCGAAATACTTAGAGTTTTAGAAAAGAATAATTTTAGATACTATATAAAAGAAGTAAATAAAAGATCTGCTCCGTTTATAAACAAGGAAAAAAGCTCTTCGGAATTTATGGATGTGCAACTGAATATTTATGGATATAAATACAAATGAATATTATTGAAAAATTACTTAATACGGAAGAGTTAATAAATCAACCACCGGTGCTTATTGATATTGGAGCATCAGGCCAATTAAATAAAGATTGGGAAAAAATTTCAAAATACTCAATATGTTTGGCCTTTGACGCTGATGAAAGAGATTTTGAGTACACAAAAAATAAAAATAAAAGTTTCAAAAAACTTCATATTGTTAATTCTATTGTTGCTGATTTTTCAAAAGAGAAATCAGATTTTTATTTAACTAAATATCCCCATTGTTCAAGTCTGTTAGAGCCGAATTTTGATGAATTACAAAATTGGGCTTATGGCAAATTTTTTGAAATTCAAGAAATTGTTCAACTAAAAACTACCTCATTAAAAGATTCTTTAGACGATTTGGGATTAGATTACGTTGATTGGTATAAATCTGATTCTCAAGGAATTGACTTAAGACTATTTAAAAATTTGGGTGAACCCATTTACAGTAATGTTATTGTTGCTGAGTTTGAACCGGGTTTTATAAACACTTACAAAAATGAAGAATTAATACTCGATATACTTGAATTTATAAGCAGTACCAATAAGTTTTGGCTAAGCGATTTTATTGTAAAAGGATCCCAGAGAGTTTCATCTAATCTTTTTAATGAATTATTTGGTCTGGGAATCAAAAATAAATTAGCTAAGCATTTAGTTAGAAAAAGCCCTGGATGGGCAGAAGTTATTTTCTTTAATAATTTTAATCAGGATAACATTACAAAGAGAAATCTTTATATGGCATGGATTATTTCCACTATTAAAAACCAACATGGGTTTGCGATTGAAATTGCAGAGAAAGCCAAACTTAAATATAATGAAGTGATCTTTGATGAGTTAATTAATCACTCCAAAAATGGAATGGTTAAACAAATCTATTCATTTAAAAGATTTTGGAACTTAGTAAAAAGTAATTTTGAACAATCCGTTATTGTTAAATGAAAGTAGTTCACTTAAATAATTTTGATATCAAAGGTGGTGCGGCAAAAGCATGCTATTCGATTCATAAATCATTAATTAATCTTGGTATCGATTCAAAAATTTTATCACAATTCAAGTACAGTAATGATGTGAATGTTATATCTTTTGATTCCAACTTTATTCAGAAAAGTCTGTCAAATTTAAGATCCATAATCGATACATTAGAAATTAGACTCCTTACAAATAATTCGTTTGGCAAATTTTCTTTTGGTGATGTTGGTATAGATATAACAAAAAGTAAAATTATACATGAAGCTGATATTATCCATCTTCATTGGATTAATAATGGTTTTTTATCAATGGATTCATTAAAAAAACTAAAAATATTGTCTAAGCCAATTGTATGGACACTACATGACATGTGGGCATTTACTGGTGGATGCCATTATAATTTAAATTGTGAACGATATCTTAGTGAGTGTAATTATTGTCCAAACCTTAAAAGAAAAAAAAATGATTCATCATTTAAAAATTTTCATAACAAGTCATTTATTTATTCAGATCTAAATCTGAGCATAGTAACATGCAGTAAATGGTTGGGTGAATGTGCTAAGTCTTCAGTATTGCTAGCAAATAAAGAAATTCAAACTATACCAAATCCAATAGATACGAATATTTATAAACCCATAAATAAAGAAATAGCCAAACAAAGATTTGGTCTTAACAGCAATAAAAAGTATTTCTTATTTGGAACCATGACAGTAAAAGATGAACGAAAGGGTTTTCATTTATTGAAGAAAGCTTTAATTGAATTGGGAAAAGATAAAAGTCTTCTAGAGGCATGGGAAGTAATAGTGTTTGGTAGAAGTAATGATGATGAACTTGTCGATATTCCATTTAAGGTTTCAAAACTAGGACGTCTTTCTTCTGAAGAAGACATTGCTTTAGCTTACAATTGTGGTGAAATTTTTATAGCCCCGTCAATTCAAGATAATTTACCAAACACGGTTATGGAAGCACTAGCCTGTGGTACACCTGTTGTTGCTTTTAATATCGGTGGGATGAAGGACATGATTTCCCACAATGTAAATGGAAGGCTGGTCAATGAATTAAGTTATCAGGCATTAGCAAAGAATATAACTGAATTAGCATTAAACTTGAATACTGATTGTCAAATTAGTGCTGTAGATTCTGTAGTCAACAAATTTAGTCCTCGAAGGATTGGAATGTTATATAAGCAATTATATGAGAAATTAATAGGTTAAAATATATTATTAAAGGTTGGGAGTTTTTATATAATTTAATTTGCAACTTACCTCTGTTTTGTTTAGATTAAAACATATTAAGTGTTCGGCTAGTCAAAAGTTATGTTATAATACTTCGTTCTGAATAATTTTTTTTATCCTATCAAGGAGTTAAAAATGGTAAATATTTTTCAAAAAGGATTGTTATTAGTACTATTATTATTACTGATAATGGCATGTTCAAATGAACATAGTACAAATCCAGAAACGGATATTCAAAACTCCACTTTACGAATTAATTTACCAAAGTCTAATATTCCAATAGAAGTAAAGAGCATTTGGTTTTACTTAACTAACACCGAAAGTGAAGAAATCACTCATGTTGTTGAGGTTAACAATAATTATTCAGGAATAATTGAAATTGAGAATATCCCTCCTGGTATTTGGAGCTTAATAGTAAAAGCGATAGATGTTGAGGGAAATCCGAAATACACTGGAGAAACAGTTTTACAAATAACTGCAGCCAATACTTTAAACCTTTCATTAACATTACAAGCTGTTTCGAGTGATAACGGGAGTATAAGAATTGATATTACATGGAATGATACTATTAATTTATCAGAAGGGTGGATCTATAATGCTTCCAATCCAATTGTGCAAGCATATCCTACAATATATGATTCGAGAGGAGTATTCTCCCCCTTCGTACTAAAAGAAGAAAATATTTACAAAATGTGGTATGCCTCATGGCCTGAAGAAACGGGTGGTAAAACCTATTTGTTTTATGCCACTTCCCTCGATGGATTTAATTGGAGCAGCTATTCTTCAGAACCTATTTTATATCCTGGTGATTCTAATAGTTGGGATAATAGTAAAGTGGGAGATGCTGTAGTAATTATTGAAAATGGACATTATACCATGCTTTATGCCGGGTATTCCTTTCAAAATGGGACTACATGGAAAATTGGTAAAGCTATTTCAGAAGATGGAATTAATTGGACTAAACAAAGTCAGCCAGTTTTAAGCGGGGTCGAAGATACTTGGAGAGCGTTAATTAATCCTGTTTCATTAATAAAGCTAAATGGAATGTATTTACTATATTTTACAGGAAGAAATGCAAGCTTCACAAGCTATGGAATAGGTCTAGCAATGTCTCAAGATGGTGATGATTGGTGGTATTATTCCTCAGATCCAATTTTAGAAGGAATAGAGGACTGGGAAATTCATGGAATCCTCCATCCTTCTGTCCATGTGCTAGAAGATGATACTATGATAATGTATTATAATAATGCTTATTCTCCTGATTATTCCATAGGTAGAGCCTTTTCTAATGATGGAATTCATTGGCAAAAAGATCAATCAAATCCAATTATAAAATCAAGCCAGCTATTACACGAGGATTTAGAAAGGGTACTATATCCCAGATATTTAATAGCAGATGAGAAAGAATTAATTTATTTTACAGAAATGAATTCAAACAGTCCTTCAACTATTAGTTTAATTTTTAGGCCTGTTACAACTGATTAATTTAAACTTTACATAGAATAAATTCGTCTTGAGGTGAATTAATTTAATAATGTCTTACAAACTAAATATTACTTCCCTTATAATTATATTAATAGCATTAATTTCATGTAAATCGGAAAAAACCACTCTTCCTTTAACTCCAGAAAATGGTAAGGTGAAAGTAACTCTGCAAAAAGCTAACGCACATGATGAAATTAAAGACATTCAACTAATTTTTCAAAGAGAAGATTTTTCAATAATTAACCAAATATATCCTATAAATAAACAACAAGAAAATTTTGAAGTTCAGTTAGATAATATAAAAATTGGAATCTGGAAGTTAACTATATCCGGTCTGGACGATAAAGGTAAGACGATATATCAAGGCCAAACTTTTGTTGAAGTTTTTGCAAATAATCTTGCCGTTGCAAATGTTCAAATGTATCCTTCTGGTAGCGGTTCTACCGGAAGTTTGCTGATAACTATAACATGGACCGGATTAAATAATTCTAGTTGGGAATATTATTCTAACAATCCTCTAATAACTAAAATTGGCAGTTATTATGACGAACGAGGAGTATTAGGCTCCTTTGTTTTAAAGGAAAGCAGCACAAATTATAAAATGTGGTATTTTACATATTCAGCTGTCCCCGGGGGACATTCATACATCTATTATGCTCAATCTAATGATGGATTAAATTGGATTGTCCCATCAGCACTTCCAGCATTGTATATGGGGAATGAAGGAGAGTGGGACGAAGGGCATGTAGGAGGACATGCTGTAATTAAGATGAATAATAAGTATGTTATGTACTATACAGGATGGAAAAACTTTAATTATGATTGGAATATAGGTAGAGCTGTTTCAGATGACGGACAAAATTGGATAAAAGATTCTTCTCCGGTTTTATTTGCAAAAGATAGTACATCATGGGAATATAAGCTTCAGGTAGTTGATGTAGAAAAAATTAACAACGTGTATTATATGTATTATCATGGAAAAAATGGCGTGTTTGATCAAAAAATAGGATTGGCATACTCACAAGATGGAATTAGTTGGCAACGACATCAAAACAATCCTATTATGGAAGCGACTTCTCTGTGGGAGGGGACCGGAGTTTATTATCCATCAGTACGCAAAGTTGGAGATAAGTTTATTATGGTTTATTCAAATAGCGGTGCATCCGAACAAGCTATAGGTCTTGCTTATTCTACAGATGGAATTGTTTGGGAGAAAGATGTAAATAATCCCATCTTAAGAACTTCGGATATTGGAAATAACATGGATAAAATCAATTATCCTCAAATCATACAAGCAAACAACCAAGATATCTTATACTTTTCTGCGTTTTATTTTGATGGTAATAAAACGATAAATGCACTTATCAAAAAATAAACATCTTGTTACTTCACCAAAATCATTTTACGAGCATTCCATTTATTTCCTACTTGAATCTTATACAAATACATTCCCGACGCTAAACTTGATGCATCAAAATTAATTTCATGTGTTCCGCTTGATAGATAATCATTAACTAAAACAGCAACTTCTTTTCCTAATACATCATAGATTTTCAAAGTAGTGTTTCCCGGTTTATTCAACTCAAATTTTATTTTTGTAGTTGGATTAAAGGGATTAGGATAATTTTGATAAAGAACAAAATCATTTGGAAGATATTTTTCTTTAACTGATGTAACATCACCGCTTTTAATTATTCTAAATGCGTCAGCAACAATATTACCGGATGCATTGTCATTTAGTGTTATTGAAATATTGCTTTCTTCCTTTAGCGAAATTGAAGCAAGGTAGTTCCATTGCCCGCCGTTTTCCTTTAAAGTTTTTGTGAGTTCAATTTCTTCGTTTCCGGCATTAATCTTAAACTTTGCATCAAAAGCGTTGCCGCTGTTTGAGGGCCACATTGAATAAATGTTATATACCCCGGTATCTAAAATTTGAGTAGAAAAAGTTACGCTTGAATTTCCGTCACCCGGAATTTTGAAGAGAAAATCATCGCCAAAAAATTCTAATGAGTTTTGATTAATGCTTGTCCAATTACCATTTACAACAGCATTTTTGTTATCTAGAATAATATGTTCTGGATGACTTAATTCTAAGTATTCTGCTGTGGCATAAACTATTCTTTCACCAATCTCCTTTAGGTTATCATTAGTAACCCAATCATCATTCGAATATTGATCATAAGGAGTTTCGTAGGTTAATGCCATTACTTTATCACCGTATAAATTCCAAAGCCAGCCTTCGGGAAACCATGGTTTTAATGTAGATTCGCTATAATCATTATCGCTGAAATAGGGATTATCTGAAGTATGAAGATTAGCAAATTGATACTCTTTTCTGTAAAAATAATCTGAAGTAGTTGTCCATTCATGAATCCAAAAAGTACAGAAAGATGCTGCCTGCGAATGAAGATTTAAAAATACATCAAATGTATCAATAACCGATAACTCAAGCATTCTTTGTTTAAGTATTTTTACTTCTGTTGTAGTTTCATCATCTGACTTATTCCAATTTGATTCAACATCTACTCCGTCAAAGTTTGTTCGTGATCTTCCGTAATAAACTCCTTCCGGATTTGTAAACGGAATTAAATAGAAAACAATATTTTTTCTATAATAATCAATTACCGGATCATCTTTTAAAAGGGTTTCAACAATACCTTCAAACTGCCAGGAAGAAGGGGTTTCACTAGGATGGGTTCTGGCATGAATCCAAACTTTATACTTTTCATTGTCCGGTACAAATGGATCGGTGATTTTTAACTCCTGAATTGGAAAATCCCTATCTGTTCTTCCAAGCTCAGAATAGACTACCAATGAATTGTTTTTCCATTCATCAATTCTTTCTTGTAGATAACTGTAATTATAAGGGGTATAGTATGAAACATAAACTGTATCTTTTTCAAAGGTTTTTTGGAATGATGCATAAGAGGGGGTTTCCTCTGCCGTAAATCTATGATAATCTTTATTGTTGTAAGAATACATAGCTCTTGAAAAATCTGTAGTGGGAATAGAGACTTTAATAAATTTATCTTCAACTCCGGTAATTCTAAAATAAAACCACCTTCCTCCAATATCCGAAATTGTGGTAACAGAATAATTAACTGAATCTGTAGTAGAAACGGATTTAATATTACCACTTTCAAAATCTGCATCAAATTTGATTTGAGAATTCAAAGTAACGATAAGAGCGAAAAGTAGAAGTGAATATTTCATGTTAAATTTAGATTAAATTGATAAAAAATATAGTTAAAAGTAATTGAAATTAATTCCATAATTAGTATATTAGGAATCACAAATTAGCCCTCGATTTTTAATTTTCCAAATGTTATGCGTATCACAGAAGTTTAAAAAAATTTGTAACATATTTTAATTGATTAAAATCGGAAAGAGGGTAAAGTAATGAGGTCATCTTACGCCGCAGAGGGTATCAACGGTAAGAAAAGTAAAGCAAAGGAATTAATAAACAAATTTGCCTGGCAGCCGTTAAAATCCGGGTTAATTGGTTTTATAGCTTTCTTTGTTGTTCTTGTTGTAACAAAATTACTTAGTTTTTTAATAGGAACAAGAGATATTTTTCACATTGAAGTTGAAGATTTAACAGTTTCTTTTATAGGATTTATTTTGCTTTACTTGTTCACTTTTGTTGAGCAGTTTAAGGATAGCAGGGAAAACAAGAGCTAAGAAGCTCTTAGTT
>NPID01007177.1_pt1 | contig 15812 bp, 16 predicted proteins | sample 8637491 | NCBI WGS metagenome assembly NPID01 (sample SAMN07420843, study PRJNA396082) | bioreactor metagenome | isolation source: sample BA6 brine-fed electro-methanogenic bioreactor BA | place: Japan: Kochi | collected 2016-06-14 | reverse complement strand
ACTTAAAAACCTCGTGGAGCGGCTTTATATACTCAAAGAACCTTCCGACGGCTGGGTTCGTCTGGGCGACCTGCCGGAGGACATGCTGGAACCGCTTCCCGAAAAGCCCGGACCCCTTCGGGACGCTGTTGGAGGCAGCCTGCAGACGCAGCTTGAAAGCCTCGAAAGGGAGGCCATTCTCGACGCGCTTTCCAAAACGGACAACAACAGGACGAAGGCGGCGGAGCTGCTAGGCATATCGAGGTTCTCACTGCTGCGGAGGATGCAAAAACATGGCATCGAATGAGCTTCGGCCGGCTCTGGGGCCGAATGTTTCCACAAGACAACTTCCACTTCCGCTTCTTCTTCCGGCTTTGCGCACTCTTATATTGCCAGTGCAGGATTTGTACGCCGAGGTGGCCCGCGACCTGGAAGAAAACCTCTTCGCAACTCTTGAGGCCGGTCCGCCACCTTTTAATAGGCCCGCGGGGGCGACCTGGGATGGCGTGCGGGATGCGGATTATTACGAAAACTTGCCTCATGTCCCGGACATGGACGAAGATGTGAAAGCCCAGCTCGGGCTTATGCCGGCACTGGATGCTTTCCCCGGAAATGTTAAAGATCTGCTCGTGCAGGCCCTGGACGAAGACGGATATCTAAGGGAGGAAGCTGCAGAGACTGTTCGTGCTGCAGCAGGCCTTTCCAGGTTGGAGATCCGGTCTTTGATAAGGGAGATACAGGACGCCGTCGATCCTCCGGGGCTTTTCGCAAAAGACCTTATGGATTGCCTTCTTATACAGCTTCGCCGCCTTGGCCTGGAGGATTCGGACCCGTGGTTCTTGCTTCGAGAAGGCGCGGCGTTTTTAGAAAAGGACGATCTTCCTGGTTTGGGAAGGCATCTCGGCTGGTCCAGCCAAAGGGTGGAAGCTGCCCTTTCAAAGATACGTCGACTGGACCCGAAGCCCGGGAGGATCTTTTGCCCGGTGCGTCCGGTGGTGCCCGAGATTTCTTTTTCGGAGGGAGACAAAGGTATACAGGTCCGCTACCTTCACGAGTACCTTCCGAGGATACGGGTTGAGGGGGATCTTGCCGGTCTGCGTGATCGTTACACCGATCAGTGGAACTCTGTGAAAAGGGCCTTGAAGACCCTTTCAATGAGGGCGAAAACTAAACTACGGCTAGCCCTGTTTCTGGCGGAAGTTCAGCGCCCGTTTTTGCTCGGGGAGGTCTCCGCTCCGGGGCCCGTAACGCTTGAAGCAATCGCGGCCGGGACGGGTTACCATGCCTCTACTGTCCAGAGGGTTTTGGCCTCCACCTGGGCGACGACTCCCAGGGGGACTATCGCTCTTTCCGAGGCCGTCTCGCGGCCCCTTGCGTCCCGGACAGATATGTCCGTCGCCCAGTTGCGTCAGGCCATAAAGGGGGCCGTGGCGGCCGGAATGAACGACAGAACGATCGCCGAGAGCCTGGGTATTCCGCGTCGAACCATAACCTGGCACAGGAGTGCCGTGCGCTAGACGCACAGTGTGCGCCTGGCGCGGCGTTTTTCTTGTGCGTAACCCCGTGGTAGAGAAGTTTTTGAAACTGTCGAAAATGCACTTTATTCAGTAAATCCTGCAAATTGCTCTGTTTTCCTTCATGAACCAAACAAGTCACCCATATACGGCAACAAATTTGCATATAGATATGCAGGAACTCATCTTTTTTGGAGGTGACTTGTCATGCCGAGCGAGAACGGGACGGTAACAGCAAAGACCAAAACGGCACTGAACGAGGCAAATGGGAAGGAGAGCACATTGTCGATCCTTTTGGGTGCCGCCTTTTTGATGGCGACTTCCGCCATAGGGCCTGGATTTTTAACCCAGACGGCGGTTTTCACAGAACAGCTCAAGGCTGCCTTCGCTTTTGCGATTTTGGCATCCATCTTGATCGACATCGTGGTGCAGCTCAATATCTGGCGGATACTTGCAGTGTCCAACCTGCGCGCACAGGACGTGGCCAACAAGGTCCTGCCGGGCCTTGGGTATTTTTTGGCCTTTGCCGTGGCGTTGGGCGGCCTGGTGTTTAACATCGGAAACATCGCGGGCGCCGCAATGGGGTTGAACGTGGTTTCGGGAATCCCCTTGCCGGTGGGGGCAGTCGTCAGCGCGGGTGTGGCTATTTTCCTGTTCATGCGTAAGGAACTGGGAAGGGCCATGGACAGGTTTACCCAGGTTCTTGGTTTCGTGATGATAGCCATGGTTCTTTTCGTGGCCTTCAAGACGCAGCCTCCTGTGGGCCTGGCTTTGAAGGAGGCCGTCCTTCCATCGACCATAAACTGGATGATCGTCCTTACCCTGGTGGGAGGTACCGTGGGAGGATATATCTCTTTCGCTGGCGCCCACAGGATAATAGACGCGGGCATTACGGGAAAGGAGAATATTAAGCCCATTTCGCGTGGCGCCACAAATGCCATCGGCATAACGGGCATCATGCGGTTTTTGTTGTTTTTGGCAATCCTGGGAGTGGTCATGATGGGGTACCCCCTCGATCCTTCCAATCCGCCAGCGAGCGCCTTCCAGCTGGGGGCGGGTGATTTGGGCTACAGGATTTTCGGTGTCATCCTCTGGTCGGCGGGGATCACTTCCGTAATAGGGGCGTCCTACACTTCGATTTCTTTCCTTAGGACTTTGTCCAAATCCATAAACAAGAACCTCCGCTGGTGGATGATCGGGTTCATCGTGTTTTCCACGGCGATCTTCGCGACGGTCGGAAGACCAGTGGCCCTTTTGATCTTTGCGGGCTCCATCAACGGCCTCATCCTGCCTCTCGCCCTCGTTTCGGTGCTGCTGGCGGCGCACAGGAAGGATATCGTTGGCGATTATCTCCATCCCAAATGGATGACCGCCATAGGGTACGTCGTGGCGGCGTTTACGCTCTGGATGGGAGTCATTTCGCTGGGGAACATTTTCTCCCTCTTCAGGTAGAATCGTTTTTAACTGTGTTCTTTCCGGGACCTTTCAAAGGGTCCCGGAAGCCTCCCTCTTAGGGCCGGGGGAGTGATTTGTTTTTACCAGGCCTTTTAGGAGGTGAAGTCATTGAATGACGTTTCTTATCCCAGGGTTCTTTACGCCGGCGACAGCTGCCTGGTGGTGGAGTTCGGTTCCGTCATATCCCTTGAAGTCAACGGCAGGGTGCAGGCCTTGCGGCGCCTTCTGGAAGAACGCCCCTCTTTTGGTGTCCGTGAGCTGGTTCCCACCTACAGGTCTCTTTCGGTTTATTTCGACCCTGTGGAAACGGATGCGCCAAAGCTTTTGAAAGAGCTCGAAGCCCTGGCGTCCTCCACTGAAGAAAAGTCCGACGCGGGCGGAAAGGTAGTGGTAGTTCCCGCCTGTTACGGAGGTGACTTCGGCCCCGATATCGAAAACGTGGCCGACCACAACGGCCTTTCGGTGGAGGAAGTCATCGAGATTCACTCTAAACCTGACTATTACTGCTACATGCTGGGCTTTACGCCGGGTTTTTCGTACCTGGGAGGCATGGATGAAAGGATAGCCACACCCAGGCTGGAGAACCCGCGCACGTTGATCCCCGCAGGCAGCGTGGGTATTGCGGGAAAACAGACGGGCATATACCCCATAGACAGCCCGGGCGGATGGCAGCTGATCGGGCGAACGCCCCTCAAGCTTTTTGATCCTCTCAAGGATAACCCCACTTTGCTCGACGCCGGGCTTTGGGTGCGCTTTGAGCCGATTACGGAAGAAAATTACCGTGAGATAGAAGAGGCCGTCGCCAGGGGTGCCTATATCCCGCGGGTCCTCGAGAAAGAAGGTGGTCGCGGTGAAACTGCGTGTTGAAAAGGGCGGCCTCCTCACTACGGTTCAAGACCTGGGTCGGTGGGGCTACCAGGCCATAGGGATGCCCGTGGCGGGCGCCATGGACGGGTTCGCCCTTCAGGCGGGGAACCTCCTGGTGGGCAATGACCCGGGCGCGGCGGCGCTCGAACTTACCGTGATGGGGCCTGTTTTTGCGGTCACCGAGGGGGAGGGAGTCTTCTGCCTGAGCGGCGCCGAAATGGACCTTAAGATCAACGGCGAGAGGGTGCCATGCTGGATGGCCCATCGTGTCAAGGCAGGCGACAAGGTCTTGGTCGGTGGACCTGTCGGTACCGGCTGCAGGGGCTATTTTTGCGTTTCGGGAGGCATCGACGTGCCCCTTCTTATGGAAAGCCGTTCCACCTACCTCAGGGCCAAAATCGGCGGGTTCGAAGGGCGGGCCCTCAAAGCAGGCGATGTCCTGGAGACGGGACCTCTTCCGCCTCTTTGGCGGCGCCTCGAGGGTTTCGCGTGTCCCGGGGAGCTGCGACCCGATTACGACAAGTCCCGAAACGTGAGGGTGGTCATGGGCCCGCAGGACGACTGCTTCAAGGCCGAGGGAATCGAGACGTTTTTGAACTCGGAATATACAATTACCAACGAGGCCGATCGCATGGGTTTCAGGCTCGAAGGGCCGGTTATAGAGCACGAAGGCGGCGCCGACATCATCTCAGACGGCATCCCCCTGGGGGCGGTGCAGGTGCCAGGGCACGGCAAGCCCGTGGTTATGCTGGCCGACAGGCAGACCACGGGAGGCTACACCAAGATAGCCGTGGTCGCCTCCTGTGATATCGGGCTTTTGGCCCAGCGCATGCCGGGCGAGGTTGTCCGTTTCAAGGCGGTTTCCTTCGAGGATGCCCTTGACGGGGCCAGGGAGGAAAGGGCCAGGCTGAGAGCGCTTGCCGTTGCGCGGGCCGAATACAGGTCCACGCCCAGGAGCGTGGCGGTACCCGAGGCGAAACTGGAAGGAAAACGATTTTTCAGGATTATCGTCGACGGCGTTTCCCGTGATGTGGAAGTGGAGGAATTGGAATAAGCGAACCCCGTGACAACAAGAGGAGGTGTTTTCGTGTTTAAAGTGGACTTGAACAGCGACCTGGGCGAAAGTTTCGGAGTCTACAGGCTGGGCAATGACGAGGCGGTCTTGGAGAGCGTAACATCGGCCAACGTGGCGTGCGGTTTCCACGCGGGCGACCCGAAGGTGATGATTGAAACGGTGAGGCTCGCAAAAAAAGCAGGGGCGGCCGTGGGTGCTCATCCCGGGCATCCCGACCTGGTGGGCTTCGGTCGCAGGGCCCTGGCCAGTACCCCCGAGGAAGTTTACGCCTACGTACTGTACCAGGTAGGCGCCATCCAGGCGGCGTGCAGGGCGCAGGGCGTGACGCTTCAGCACGTGAAGGCTCACGGCGCTCTTTACAACCAGGCGGTGAAAGACGAAGCTTTGGCGCTGGCAATCGCAAGGGCGGTGAAAGACGCGGGAGAGGGCATCATCCTGATGGGTCTTGCAAACTCGGCCTTCGAGGGGGCATCTGCCGAGGCTGGAGTACCCTTCGCCGCGGAAGCCTTCGCCGACAGGGCCTACGAGCCCGACGGAAGCCTGGTCTCCAGGAAAAAGGAAGGGGCCGTCATTCACGATGTGGACCTAGCGGCCGGACGGGTTTTGAGAATGCTCAAGGAGGGTACCGTCGAAGCTGTGGACGGCAGCCTGGTCTCCATAAGGCCCCATACCATATGCCTTCACGGCGATACGCCCGAGGCGGTGGAGATGGCACGAAAGTTGCGACGGAAACTCGAGACCGAGGGCGTTGTTGTCCGCCCGCTGAAAGAGGTGATGGGCCTGTGACGACGGCCAGGGATTACGCGCATACGGAACCGGCGAAGATTTGGGAAATGATCCGTTCCGGCGAATGGACAGGTCCCACGCCCGGGATGGCTAAAGGATATGTCCAGGCCAACCTGGTGATCCTCCCCAAAGACTGGGCCTGGGACTTTTTGGTCTTTGCCCAGAGAAACCCCAAGCCTTGTCCCGTTTTGGATATCACCGAGCCGGGCGACCCCGAGCCCAGACTGGTGGCTCCCGGCTCGGATCTCAGGACTGATCTTCCCCGGTACAGGGTCTGGAAGGACGGATCCTGTGTAGATGAGCCCACCGATGTAAGGGCCTACTGGAAGGAAGACCTGGTGGCATTTCTCTTGGGGTGTTCTTTTACCTTCGAGACGGCGCTGATGGAAGCCGGGGTCCCGATTCGCCATGTGGAGTGCGGGTGCAACGTCCCCATGTACGTGACGAACATCGAAACCGTCCCGGCCGGCCGGCTCAGGGGACCCATGGTGGTAAGCATGAGGCCCGTTCCAGCGGGACTCGTTCCGAGGGCGGTGGCCTCGACGGCGCGCTTTCCGGCCGTCCACGGGGCGCCAGTGCACGTGGGGGAGCCTGGGGCCATAGGGATAAAAGACATCCACAAGCCCGACTTCGGCGATGCCGTCCCCGTAAACGAGGGCGAACTTCCTGTGTTCTGGGCCTGCGGGGTCACACCCCAGGCGGCCCTGATGGCCAGCAAGGTGCCCTTTGCCATCACCCACGCCCCGGGGCACATGTTCGTCTGCTCCGTCAGGGACGTCGACTACGCGGTGTTCTAGAACGCCGGCCGGAGCGGCATGAGACGAGGGGCCTCCCGGGCAGGAGGCCCCTCGCAATATCAGAGGTCGAGGTCGCCCAGGTTTTTCTGCGCCTTCACGATGGCCGAGATCGTCTGGGCCATGGAGCCGAATTTTTTGGTCGCCAGGGCCATGACTTCGGTGGAATTGGCCATCTCCCCTGCGGCTTCGGTGAGGCCGCCGCTGGCAGAGTCCATAATGCCTGTCAGGTTTTCGAGGAATCCCTTGTTCATCTCGAGGAAGTCTACGAATGAGTTCATGGTGTTTCTCAGGACGTGGAACATTTCTCCCACGCTCTTGATGTTTTCCACCGTGTTTTCGACGGCCCTGGAGATTTCTTCTATCCGCTGGGATATACGCTCCGAGGCGCCTTTTGATTCCTCGGCCAGTTTCTGGACCTCAGAGGCAACCACGGCGAAGCCTCTGCCGTGTTCGCCGGCCCGTGCGGCCTCTATGGAAGCGTTCAGGGCGAGAAGGTTCGTCTGTTTTGCGATTTTCTGGATCTCCTTCGATATTTCCTCTATTTCCAGAAAGGAGTTGAGCGTCGAGTAGGTGGAGTTCATGGTGCGATCTACGTCGGAACTCATGTTCTCCAGGTTGGTGCCCGATTTTTCAAGGTCCACCGCCAGTTCGGCGTTCAGTTTCTTTATCTTGTCCGCGTTTTCGACGGCTTCCCGGCGACTTTCGTCGAAGTCTTTCACGAGGTTTTCGAAATTTCCGCCCAGGTCCGTCAGACGACGGGATATACCCAAAAGCTCCTCCTGTACCTCCAGGACACGATGTACCAGCACTTCGTCCAGCTGGTCCATGAAGGAGTACATCAGGGTGAAGCCGAAATGTGACCTTGACAGTTTACGGATCGTTTCCTGGTGGCTCATGGAAGGGTCCCTACCTTCGGGCCCCGAGGCGTCCTTTGGCCCCGTACCAGTCTCCTATGACGTCGACGCCGCATTCGAGGTCCGCCAGCCAGTCGAAGAAGTGCTTCACGTTGTCCTTTCCCTTGATTACGGCCCCGTGCTGGGGGGCTACCGCCTCTATGTCCTTTTGGGAGACCATGTCGACCCAAAAGGAGAGGGCCTTCCTCGAGGCCATGTAGCGACGGTGGAAACCTTCCATGTACCGCATGTGATCGTTCAGGTTTTCGGCTACGGGGTAGCGTTTCCCCGGCGGGAAGATGGCCGCCCCGATGTCGCCGGTAAAAAGTATTTTAGACACGGGGTCGTACAGGGAATGTTGCCCCGTGGAGTGTAGGAAGTGGGCGGGGATGAGTTCGAGCTTGTGGCCGTTTTTAAGGGTTATCTCGCCTCCCCCGTCGGGGACGGCGCTTACGCGGTTTTGGCTGAATACGCCGAAGTGGGGCAAAAACCTCGTCCACAGGCCGGAAATATGAACGGTTGCCCTTTCGGCCATGGAAAGCCACAGGGTGATCCCCGAACTTACGTCGGGGTCCTGGTGGGAATAGAATATATGGGTGATGTTGTTCAAGGGCACGAGCTCCGTGACGTTTGCAAGCGCACGCGGAAAGACATGTGCCCCGCCGGGATCCAGCAGTACGGCCTCGTTTCCGCTTTTTATCACGTACTGGTTCGTCTGGACCACGCCTTCTTCTTCCTGTTCCTCCCAGCCCAGCAAAAGAAACCGACAGGTTTGGTCCTCGTAAAGTGTCAGGCTTCCTGTTTTCGCCACGGCTACTCCTCCTTAGTCGAATCCTCATTTTCAAAAAAGTATAAGAGAACCCTTTTCCGGAAACGAAACCGTCGAGGTCGGCCGGTTCGGTCTGGTCAGAGGAAAGATTAAAAGCTATACTGTTTTCCGTTCCTTCAGGGAATCACGGATGCCTGAGACGACGAGAGGGGTAGAATATGCAGCTTTTTCTTGAACATACCATAAACGGACTTGCCGTCGGTTCCATCTACGCGCTCATAGCCCTGGGGCTCGCCATGGTTTACGGGATCCTGCGGATTCTGCACGTGGCCCATGCAGGAGTCTACGCCATCGGCGCCTACGTGGGGCTTTACACCTACAGGGCGACGGGTAGCCTGGTCCTCGCCATCCTGGTGGCCATGGCAGTTTGCGCCGCCATCGGGATCGCCATAGAGAAGCTTGTCTATTACCCGCTTTTGAAGTACCCGCCCTACGTCCCGCTCATTGCCAGCATCGCCATTTTTCTTTCCACCGAGGAGGTCCTTCGCCTTCTCGCCGGGCCTTACATCCAGGGCTTTCCGGGCGAGTTTGCCTTGCCTTCGCTTTCTTTTGGAGGGCTTGCCATAACGGGCATGCAGATTTTGGTGTTGGGCACCTCTTTCGGAATTCTCCTTCTTTTGTGGTTCATTTCCGACAAAACCGAGCTGGGGCTCGCCATGCAGGCCACGTCGCAGGATATGGCCATCGCCAGCGCCATGGGCGTTGATACCAGGAGGATCATCTCCATAACCTTCGCCATGGGCTCGGCCGTGGCGGCCGTGGCGGGGATTCTGGTCGGGGCCTACTACAACCAGGTCTATCCGACCATGGGAGCCGTGCCGGCCTACAAGACGCTTGCAATCATAGTTGTCGGTGGTCTCGGGAGCATTCCCGGCGCCGTGCTTGCGGCCTTCGTAATCGGCCTGGCCGAATCGCTTCTGATAGGGTACGCCGCCATTCCGCTGCCCCGGGACGCGCTGGCTTTCATAGCCATGATCATCGTTTTCATGATCCGCCCCGAGGGACTTTTGGGCAAAAAGACGCGATAAGGAGACGGATACCATGGGAGGCTACGTTACGACAGTCGCCATAATGATAGGTGTTTACGCCATAGTCGCCGTAGGACTCAACATCATAGTCGGCTACGCGGGCCAGATATCCCTGGGACACGCCGCCTTTTTCGGGATCGGGGCCTACTCTACGGCCATCCTCTGCACGAGGCTGGGCTTTAACTTCTGGTGGAGCCTTCCCGCGGCGACGGTGATCACCGGCCTGATAGGGGCCCTTTTGGGTATCCCCAGCCTGCGCGTTCGCGACGATTTTCTGGCCATAACCACCATTGGCATCAATTTCATCGTAAGGAGTATTTTCCTGTACGTTCCCTTTTTCGGCGGAGCCCTGGGCATAGGGGGGATTCCCGCACCAGAGATTTTCGGTACGCGGCTTCGGGGCAATCTATACCTTGCCCTGGTCGTAGTGGTCCTTGCCTTGTGCGTCTGGTTTGTCCATCGTTTTGTGCGTTCCTGGGCCGGGCTTGCCACGGAGGCCATGCGCGAGGACGAAACCGCCGCCGGAGCCATGGGTATCTCGCCGGTGAGATTCAAGATCATGGCCTTCACTCTGGGAAGCGCAATGGCGGGCCTGGGTGGGGTGCTTTACGCCCACTTCATGTATTTCATCAGCCCCGACGACTTCGCCTTTCCCGTTTCCATCATGCTTCTTTCCATGGTTGTTCTCGGGGGCATGGGAAAGATCTGGGGGCCGATTCTGGGCGCCATAGTTCTGGGGTCCCTGCCGGAGGTATTTCGGCCTCTGGTGCAGTACAGGATGCTGCTTTACGGGGCCATCCTTCTTTTGGTGGTCCGTTATCAACCCCAGGGAGTGCTGGGCGAGGGCAGTTTCCTGATGCGGCTGGTTTCAAGGGGAGGTGCCGAACGTGGCCGTTGACGAGATGATCCTGCGCGTCGAGAACTTGAGCCGTCATTTCGGCGGACTCAAGGCCGTGGACGGCGTGTCCTTCGAGGTTAAAAAAGGCGAGATCCTGGGCCTGATAGGACCCAACGGCGCCGGGAAAACGACCTGTTTCAACGTCATTTCGGGCGTCTACAAACCCACGGCGGGAGAAGTCGTCCTGGACGGTGAGCGCATCGGTGGACTTCCCGCCCACGTTATAGCGGCCAAGGGCATAGGTCGCACCTTCCAGATAGTAAAGCCTTTTTCGGGGATGTCCGTAAGGCGCAACGTACTGGTGGGCATGGGAATGCCCCGATACGGTTCTTTCGTGAAAAGCTGGCCCGTTTTTGAAACAGAGGAAAACAAAGAGAAAGCCATGGGGTACCTGAGGGATCTTGGCATCGATGACATGGCCGAAACCCCCTCAGCGGTTCTTTCTCTGGGGAACCTGAGGCGCCTTGAAATCGCCAGGGCCATGGCGCTTGAGCCGAAGCTTTTGCTTCTGGACGAGTCTTTCTCCGGGCTGAGTCGGGAAGAGATCGAAAAGATGATGAAACTGGTCGAAAAAATCCTCGACAGGGGGGTCTCTGTCCTGCTTATAGAGCATAACATGCGGGTGGCCATGTCGCTTTGCAGGAGGCTGGTGGTGCTCGACCACGGCCGGAAGCTTGCGGAAGGCCCTCCGGAATCTATTCGGTCCGATGAAAGGGTCATCGAGGCCTATCTCGGAAAGGGAGCGTCGGGAAATGCTTGAAGTGAAAAACCTCACCGTCGCCTACGGGGACATAATAGCCCTGGAGGAGGTCTCCTTTTCCGTCGAGGACGGGGAAGTAGTGTCCATCATAGGGGCTAACGGGGCAGGCAAGACGACCCTTCTCAATACCGTAATGGGGCTGGTGGAGCCCCGCACGGGCGATGTGCTTTATGTCGACGAATCGGGTCAAAGACACGACCTCCTTTCCATGGAGGCCCACGAAAGGGCCCGCATGGGTATCCGGATAGTCCCCGAAAGGGCCCGTGTTTTTCCCAATCTGTCGGTGGAACAGAACCTGAGGATGGGCGTTTACGGATTATCTAAGAAGGTGGACGTGAAGGAAGTCTTCCAGGAGGTCTTCGAGCTTTTTCCCGTGCTCATGGAGCGACGCAGCCAGGCAGCGCAGACCCTCTCGGGCGGCGAGCAGCAGCAGCTCGCCATCGCGCGCGCCCTCGTGTCGAGGCCCAAGATCCTCCTCGTGGACGAGATCTCCATGGGGCTCATGCCAAAGCTGGTGGATTTGGTCTTTTCGGTTTTGCAGAAGCTCAACAGCGAGAAAGGCCTGACGATCCTGTTGGTGGAACAGAACGCCGTCAAGGCCCTTGATGTGGCTTTCAGGGGTTATATCCTGGAGACGGGCAGGATAGCCCTTGAGGGGAAGACATCTGAACTGAAGGAAAATCCCGCCGTCAAGGAGGCCTATCTCGGAGCCTAAGGTCGGTCGGTCTGCAGGCCTGACACGGGCCCAAGCCCGTGTGATGTATAATTTTGGTTAGAGTCGATTAATACCACTGAGGAGGTGCAAGTGTATGAAACGTTTGGCGCTTTTGGTACTGGTGCTTTTTCTATTGCCCCTGGCGGCAGGACCCGCTTTGGCGGCCGATGTGATCAAGATAGGTTTGCTGGCTCCCCTGACGGGGTTCGCCGCCGCAGATGGTTTGAGCGTTTCCAATTCGGTAAAGCTCGCCGTCGATCAGGTTAATGCAAAAGGCGGACTTTTAGGGAAAAAGGTGGAACTCATCGTCGAGGATGACGCGGCTCAGGCGAAAGAAGCCGTTGGCCTTGCGAGGAAACTCGTACAACGGGATGGTGTAGTGGCCGTAGTAGGTGGATCGTACAGCATGCCTTCCCGCGCCGTGGCTTCTCTCTTCCAGGAGTTCGGCATCCCCTTTGTCGCAGGGTACGCTGTTCACCCCGACATCACCGTGGCGGGCGACTTCTGCTTCAGGAACGGTTTTCTTGGTACCGTGGAGGGCAGGGGCGCGGGTGTCGTGGCCGTGGATATGCTCCAGGCCAAGACGGTTGGTCTTTTGACCATGGACAACGATTTCGGCCGCACGCTGGCTGACGGATTCAGGGAATATGCCGTGGCTAAAGGGGCGAAGGTGGTTTACGACCAGATATACCCCCTGGGTGAAAAGGACTTCAGCGCCTATCTCACGTCCATCAAGGACGCCGATCCTGACGTGGTTCTTGCCAGCGGTTACTATGCCGAGGCGGCGGGGATCGTAAAGCAGGCCTATGAAATGGGTCTCAGGAGCCAGATCCTCGGTGAAGAGGGTTACGATTCGCCCAAGTTCATAGAACTTGCCGGTGCGGAAGCCGCCGAGGGAACCATCATAGTGACAAACCTCGACCGTGACGATCCGAGGCCCGTCGTGCAGGAGTTCATCAGCGAGTACAGAAAACGCTACGGCATGGAGCCCGACATGGTGGGTGCCTCCAACTACGACGCGTTCATGATAATAGCCGACGCCATCAGGCGGGCTGGAACCACCGATCCCGAGCAGGTAAGGGATGCCATAGCCGCAACCAGTGATTTCGACGGCGTGACGGGTATAATCACGGGCTTTACCGAAATCGGCGAGGTCATCAAGCCGGTGCAGGTCCAGATAGTAAAAGACGGTGCGTTCCATCATTTCGGCATAGTGGACGACCCGGATATCATCTACCCGAAGAGATAGCAGTAGCTCCTTTCGTTTGCGGCAATGCACTTTTATCGGCCGGGAGTTTTCCCCGGCCGTTTTTTTGTATTTTCTGAAAATAAAGAATATTTAAATAATGACAGAGCCTGAACTGCCGTTTACGTTTTAATACCGTTATAAACCCCCCCAAAAAAATATATTTTCCGCGTAAAATCTTATATGAATTGACAAAAGGTTACAAGTTCCAGGAAAATAGAAAGAAGCAATGGTTTAGTCCTTTCCCCGCAAAAGGCATGCGGACGGGAAGGAAGCTTTTGCATGGGTGGAAGGAGCCCTGCATAACAAAATATCCTGACGGATGCCCCGGTTTAAAGTGACATCCGGCTTCGGGTTTCCGGGTAAGGGTTTACAAAAGACAATTATTAAAAAGGGGGTGGGAAATTCAGGTCAGATCACCCGGGACCAGCCATCGGAAATTTCCATCACGCTCAAACCGGGGCGATGAGGACAACCATAAGGAGGCAGTTTCGATGAATTCGCACCCCTATATTCCGGCAAAAAAGTCGATGCCGGAATACACCGTCAAAGCGTTCGTAATAGGCATTTTATTGTCGGTCATCATGGGTGGAGCCAACGCTTACCTGGGGATGTACGCCGGGATGACCGTTTCAGCCAGCATCCCCGCCGCGGTCATATCCATGGCCGTTCTGATGGCCTTCAAGGACAAGAATATTCTCGAAAACAACATGGTGCAGACCGCGGCATCGGCGGGCGAGTCCCTGGCGGCGGGCGTCATTTTCACTTTTCCCGCCCTGGTCGTTTTGGGCAAGTACACCCAGTTCCCCTACTGGGTCGTAACGATAATTTCTGTTCTCGGCGGCTCCCTGGGGGCGCTTTTTACCATCGCGCTGAGGCGGGCCTTTATTTCCGAAGAAAAGCTCCCCTATCCGGAGGGAACGGCCTGTGCGGAAGTTCTTATAGCCGGCGACAAGGGAGGCAGCCAGGCAAAGCCCATCTTTTACGGCGGCATTTTCGGCGGACTGTTCAAGTTTCTAGGTAGTGCCGGCTTCTGGCCCGGGACAGTCGAGACAGCCAGGATGATTGGCTCGCGGGTGTTTTACCTGGGAAGCGACCTTTCTGTAGCTCTCGTCAGCGTCGGTTACATCGTGGGACTCAATATAGGGTTTCTAGTCTTTTTAGGCGGGGCCATCGCCTGGTTTGTGGCGATCCCCATTTACGTCACCCAGACCGGCAACCCTGAAGGTTTGTCGGCTATAGATCTGGCCTGGACGATATGGAGTTCGAAGATCCGATACATGGGCGTAGGAGCCATGGTCGTGGGCGGCCTTTTCAGCCTCTTGAAGCTGAGAAGCCCCATCTCGAGTGGTATCAAAGCCGGTCTTTCGGCGGCCAGGCGACGGCAGGGAGGCGAAACGCTCCCGAGGACCGAAGAAGATATGCCCATCAACGTGGTTCTGATTCTGATCGCGGCGTTTGTCATCCCGTTGTTTTTCCTTTACGCGAAAATCATCGGTTCAGTGGGTATCGCTGCTTCCCTTGCACTGATAATGCTTGTCGTCGGATTCTTCGGAAGCGCCATCGCAGGATACCTGGCCGGTGTGGTCGGTTCCTCCAACAACCCCGTATCCGGGATCACGATCATGAGCCTGCTTTTCACGGCCCTGCTTTTGAAGGCTCTGGGCCTCGTCGGTACCGAGGGCATGGTGGCTACCATCCTCGTTGCCGCAGTCATCTGCACGGCGGCGGCCATCGCAGGTGATACTATGCAGGATTTGGCCACCGGCTACATCGTCGGCGCAACGCCTAAACGGCAGCAGGTTTTCGAGATCGTGGGCATCGTCTTCTCCGCCCTGGTGATGGCGCCGGTCCTGAACCTGCTGATCCAGGCTTATGGGATCGCCGGAACGGAAACCGCGAAAGAGGGCGCCCTTGCCGCTCCCCAGGCCTTTTTGATGGCCAAGGTCACCGAAGGCGTTTTCGAGGGGACCCTCGAGTGGGCCATGGTCTTCATCGGGGCCGGGATAGCCGTGGTACTGATCATTATCGACGAGTTTCTCGCGGCGAAAAAGGCTGATTTCAGGACGCCCGTCATGCCCGTAGCCGTAGGAATCTACTTGCCGCTCAGTCTCGGCGTTCCGATTTTCGCAGGCGGACTGGTGAAGCATGCCGTTAACAGGGCCAAGGGAAACGGCTCGGAGTTTTCCCCTACCGATCCGGGAACCCTGGGCGCAGCCGGCCTGATAGCCGGAGAGGCGCTGATGGGCATCATCTTCGCCGCCTTGATAGTTATGGGCGCGGTGCCGTCGGTGTCCTTCAGCAGCGGTATTTTGGGTATACTGGTCGTGCTGGCGGCCGTCTTCTGGCTGTTCAAAACCGGAACTAAAAAGGTCTGATGCGAGCAGGGAGTGGAGAATCCCGAGTGTGGAGAAGATAAATCAAAAAGAATGGCTTTACCTGGTTCCCGTATGTAATGAAAGGGTAAAAACCTCGGAAGAGGAGGGGGGAGTAGTCCTTCTTGTCCCGATGGACTCCCCCCTTGATTTCCTCGCAAGGCACCTTCACGGCGAATACCGCAAGCTGAGGCTCGATGATTATGGCGGTTTCGCCTGGAGCCTTTGCGATGGCAAAAGAAGCGTCAGTGAGATCGGAGCGCGAATCAAAGAAAGATGGGGTGAGGGAGCCGAACCTTTGTATGAACGGCTGCTTACCTTTTTCCTGGACCTGAGAAGGAGAAACCTGCTTGATTTCAAGGCGCCGACCGAGGAATGAAAACCTGGAGGTGTAGATGATATGCCCGATCCGGAAAAGCTGCGCGCGGAGGTTTCAGGGCTTCGCGATGAGATGGTCGCGACACTGGTGGACCTTGTCAAGATTCCAGCCATAAGTCCCGATTATGGGTACGACGGAGAATACGACAAGGCCGCGAGGTTGAAAAAAAAAAAAAAAAAATAGGTGTTGTTCTTGCAGGTTGCGGAGTCTATGACG
>NPID01002007.1_pt3 | contig 15860 bp, 10 predicted proteins | sample 8637491 | NCBI WGS metagenome assembly NPID01 (sample SAMN07420843, study PRJNA396082) | bioreactor metagenome | isolation source: sample BA6 brine-fed electro-methanogenic bioreactor BA | place: Japan: Kochi | collected 2016-06-14 | reverse complement strand
AGCGAAGGTCCGTGCAGGGCAGCTTCGTCACAGTTGCCGTCTGCTCCGCGCCTTGGAAACGCAGCAGGCCATCGGAGGTGCCAATCAGGATCTCGCTGGTATCGGTGAGTTCGAAACAGGTCAGGTTCTCTCGTTTGAACAGGTCCGTCCTCTCGTTATCCGGCATGATCCGTTGCAGCGATTCATCGGTGAGGACCAGGAACTGCCGGCGCTGTTGATCGTAGGCGATCTGCCTTGCGTCGGGTCCTGCGACCAGGAAGTCGAAATCTCTACCCATGGCCAGGAGCCTTGCGTCCGGCGCCTCATGGCGTTTCAGGAGCCGACCCGCCCAGGCGTTGCTCAGGACATGATCGTCGGTGAGATAGACGAACTGATCCTCGTAAACGTCGAGGTCTTGAATCTGCATATCCGCCAGGGGTCGGTGAAGCCGGTCCGCCTTGAGACGGCCTTCATGCACTTGCAGCAGCCCCCCGTCCGAAAGCACGAGGATGCGCCCGTTGCGATCCGCGCGGACCTTCATCAGCCGGGTCCCGTTGACCTCGGGCGCGAGGGGGACCTTCTCGCTGTAGTCCTGAACAAACGGTTGGTCCTGATAGGTTTTCCGGGGATGCTGGGCGAGTAGAGTGTTGGCGGTCATGAGAACGCCGGAGAGAATCGCTGCCATCATCTTCATATCTCGACTTCTCCCTGGGGTCGGTCCTCGCGGATCATGGGACAGTGTTCGATGTTGGCTTCCACGAAATTCTCGCCGCAGACGCGAAAACCATGCCGGGTGTAGAAGTCCCGTGCCGCAATCTGGGCGTTGAGCTTGAACTTGTGGAATCCGTTGTCGCGGGCGACGGTCATCGCGAAGCGAACGAGTTCGTCACCATAGCCAGCCCCTCGATAAGGCTTGCGCACCGCCATTCGTTCGAGCTTGGCGAAGGGACCCAGAAAGCGGATGCGCCCGGCGGCGATGGGTTCGCCCTCGATTTCGCCCAGGATGTGAATTGCGGCATGTTCGTGTTCGTCCATCTCTTCGTGGTAACGGACGTGCTGCTCCTCCAGAAAGACGATGCCGCGGACGATGAAGACCTTGATCAAATCGTCCAGTGAACGCGCGATGCGGAATGTCGGTCGGTTCTCCATGGCCTCTCGGGATGGCGATCTCCCCAGACCTTCTCCTCGGCAAACCGCGTCACCGCAGTTCGCCACCGCCCGTCATTATAGGCGCCACCGCCCACCGGTCAACACCGACTAAGGGATACCGATCTACCGTAAAACAAAGATCCCGAACCCTGTCATTTACTCTTGCCTACCGAGCAGGGTTGGGATGTAGCTGGCTTCATTGTTCAATCGGGACGTTCGGATAGATCACGACCGGGTTGCTGGGGATAATCTGCCAACCAGGAGCCCAGCGGAGACGGCGGCCACACAAGGGGCAGTAGTCGCTATCGAAGAGATCGGGATATCGCCGGCAGAGGCATTCCGGTGCGAACGGGCTGAGTTGCGGGAAGCCGTTTCGAAGGCTCTGCATTCGCCACCGGAGGATGCCCAGCGGACTGGAATTCGGTTGCCACGACATGCCGCCGCTGACGGTGAACGACAGCGATTCGGTGAAATTCAGTGCGCCCTGGTGACGGGCGACAATCGTGTACGTGCCGGGGGTGAGCAGGCCGATGTGCGCGGTCTGCTCTCGTTCGGTCATCACGGTACGTCCGGCGCCGGGGGCCGACCAGGTCACCTCCAGCGTGATTTCGTTGCCGTTTCTCGATACCCGGATGGGTGCAGCGCCGTAGTTCGACGCGGGAGCCCAGGTGCGGACCGTCGCCTGGATCGCATCGAATCGGGTCGGCTGCGCCGGGGCAATCGAAATGGTCGCCAGCGCGGTGCTCTGCAATGCCAGCGCCAGGCCCAAGAACCACATGCCCCTCCTCATGATTCACCTCCTTGTGAACAGACTTTCTCCATCACGATCCCGCCGCGGGCGCACCCCGCCCGCGCGCAGACGTTGCGCTGCTGTCAGATGATCCTCGTAGATTCCACCGGCCGCGGCGGTCATACCTCGTCCAATACTGGATATCTCTATACCCTATTCTGCGGCACTTGTCAAGCGAAAAGCAAGTCTGCGTGGATCGCATCAAGACGCATCATTCTGTAGCGACGATTTGCGGGAGGCGACCTTTGCCCGGGATGTTGCAGAAGATGTGTTTTGTGCCGAGGGAACCCAGCAAAAGGCAGGGGCACTTCGGTTCGCCCGAAAGCCCAGGGCTTCGGCCCGCCGGGAAGTGCCCCCCATCAAAGCATAACAAACAAACGCCCACCTGGTGCAGAGACAGCATGGGCGATAGCCCATTCGGCGCCAGATTCCGCCATTGCCCCATTCGACTTCGCTCAGGACTGAAGACTCCGCTCCAGTCGGAAGGACAATGCGCGTACGGCTGACACGAGTTCCAGCGCAATCTGACCGCACGCCCGGGAGATGCCGTGCGTGTCCCCAGGGCCTATAATGCGGTCGATTCTGGTGCGAACGCTTTGTGCCGCTCGAAGGCGGTGCGTGCCGGAGCGGTGCGCTCGAAACCTCTCGTCGCGTCAGAACGAGCGGAGCAGGTGGGCGGCGGCTTTCGTGCCCCGGATGAAGCTGTCGAGGCTGAAATGCTCGTTGGGCCCATGTGGATGGTCGCTGTCGAGGCCGAAGCCCATGAGAATCACGGGACAACGCAACTGCTCGACGAAGGTGCTGACGACCGGGATGGACCCGCCGCAGCGAATGAAGGCGGATTCGCGGTTGAAGCCCTTGCGCAGGGCCTCCTGGGCGGCGCGGATGACCGGCGTATTCGCGTCGAACAGGACCGGCGGGCTCTTGGCCAGATCGGTGATCTCGAGATGGACCGTATGCGGACAGACGGCGCGCAGATGCTCGAAGACTATCTTCTGGATCTTGATCGGGTCTTGATGGGGCACCAGTCGGATGCTGAGCTTGGCGGTCGCGCTGGCGGGAATAATCGTCTTGGAACGCTGACCTTGGTAGCCGCCGAAGATGCCGTTGACCTCGAAGGTGGGACGGGTCCAGAGACGCTCCAGCGTGCTGTAGCCCGCTTCACCATGCACGCGCGGGATGTTCAGCTCGCGGGCCATTGCCTCGTCATCGAATGCCAACCGACGGAAGTTCTCGCGCTCCCACGCCTCCACGTCTGCGACGTCATCGTAGAAGTGCGGGACCAGGACCTTGCCTTCGGGCGAGACGCAGGCCGCCAGCATCTGGGCGACGACCATCGCGGGGTTGGCGATGGCGCCGCCATAGGCGCCGGAATGGACATCGCTGCTGGGACCTCTGACGGTGAACTCGAATGCGAAGATGCCGCGCAGCCCGTTCGTGATGGCGGGCGTGTTCGCATCGTACATCGTGCTGTCCGAGACGATCACGGCATCGCAAGCCAGTTCCTCCCGCGCCTGCTCGATGTAGCGGGCCAAAGCGTCTCCGCCCGACTCCTCTTCGCCCTCGAGCAGAAAGACCACTTCGCAAGGCAACTCGCCCTCGGTCGCCAGCAGGCTCTCGATGGCCTTGACGTGTGTGAAGAGCTGGCCCTTGTCGTCCGTCGCTCCGCGCCCATACAGAATGCCGTCGCGGATCGTCGGTTCGAAGGGAGGGGTCTTCCATTCGTCCAGTGGGTCCTCGGGCTGGACGTCGTAGTGCCCATAGATGATCACGCGGCGGTCCGTCTTGCCCTTGGCGACCGCCCGGACGATGGGTTGGCCACCGACGTCGACGAGCTGGGCTTCGAGACCCAGCTTGCGGAAATGCTCGATCAGCCACTCAGCGCACGCGCGGGTATCGGCGTCGTGCGCCCGCTGGGCACTGACGGAGGGAAACCGCATCAGTTCCTTGAGTTCCTCGATGAAACGTTCCTGATTCGCATCGATATGGGCTTCGACTCGGTCGGTCATGGTACGGAATCCTTTTGTCTGTTTTGCCTGCCTATGCTCTTCAAGGAAATCGGTACGCGCTGTAAGGACGAGGCATGCCTCGCCCCTACCCTCTATTTCGGTTTTCTGACGGTGGTCAGGTAGAGCCACAGGGTGAGGGAGGCCAACAGCACGACCCCGACGATACCTCCGAAGGGCATCGTCTCCCCGGTAAAGTGTTCGATGATGGGCAGGTCGATCTCGAACTGCTTGAGGATGACGATGGGGATCGCCACGAGGATGCCCATGAGGGCCTCGCCCGTGATCAGGCCGGAAGCCATCAGCAGTCCGCGACGGTCCGACGCTTCCAGGTCCGCCTGGGTGCTCTTCCGGGACTTGTGGTAGCGCTGCACCGCCAGACTGACCAGACCGCCGATGAAGATCGGCACCGACAACTGGAAGGGCAGATAGAACCCGATCGCCACCGCCAGCACGGGCGTCCGGAATGGATATTTCCTCGACTGAAGATACAGATCGAGCGCGATGATCAGTACCGCTACTGCCATGCCGATTCCGAAATATCCCCACGGCAGGCCCCCTCGGAAGACGCCCTCGGCCACCGACGCCATCAGGCTGGCCTGGGGCGCCGAAAGGGCCTTCTCACCGGCCCCTTCCATGCCTCTGAAACCATAGGCGCTGTGCAGGAGCATCAGCACCGGTCCGATGATCAAGGCGGCCGAGGCGGTGCCCAGCATCTCCATGACCTGCTGTTTCCAGGGGGTGGTCCCCACGAGGCGTCCGCACTTGAGGTCCTGCATGACGTCTCCGGCGATGGCGGCCGCACAGCAGACCACCGCGCCGATCACCACCGCGGCGACCGGACCGCCTTCCGCCGCTCGGCCCATCATCAGCACCAGCATCAGCGACGAAACCAGCACGGTCGAGATGGTGACGCCGGAGATGGGGTTGTTCGAGGAGCCCACCAGGCCCGCCATGTACCCCGCTACCGCCGCAAACAGGAAACCCGTGACCAGCATGACGATCGCCATCACCGCAGAAATGTGGATCTGCTGCACGAACGACTGATAGACGATGCACAGAGGGACCACCGAGGCGATGATCATGAAGATGATCCACTGCATCGGCAGGTCCTTCTCCGTCCGATCGATTTCGCCGGTGCCTTCCTTGATCTTGCGGTAGGCCTTGAGCCCGCTGGTGACACCGCTGACGAGGTTCTTGCGCATGTGGAAGATCGTCCAGAGGCCTCCGACGAGCATGCCGCCGACGCCAATGTAGCGGGTCTTCGTCGACCAGAGCTGCGAGGCATAATCGAGGGCCGACATCGCCTGGCCCGCCAGGTGGTGGTCGGCGCCGTAGACGGGCCATTCGCTCATACCCGCCACGATCGGGATCGTCAGCAGCCAGTTGGCGGCGCCGCCGATGAAGATCAGCACCGCGATATTCAGTCCGACGATATAGCCGACGGACAGCAGGGCGGGACTGAGGTTCGAACCGAAATAGGCGATGGAGCCACCGAGGCGTGTCGCGCCCTGCATCACCTCGGGCCAGAGGCCGATCGCGTTGGCGCCGATCTTGAACAGGCCACCTGCCAGAGCGGCTTTCACGATGTAGCCGATCCCCGAGGCGTCGGTGCGACCGGTTTCCAGCACCTTGGCGGTCGCGACCCCCTCGGGGAATTTCAGGTCCGTCTCGACGATCAGCGAGCGACGCAGGGGGATCGTGAACAGCACGCCAAGCAAGCCACCGAAGCCGGCGATGATCGCGACCCAGGTGTATTCGAACCTTTCCCATCGGCCCATGAACAGCAGCGCCGGCAGCGTGAAGATCACCCCGGCGGCCAGGGACTCGCCCGCCGATGCGCAGGTGCCGATCAGGTTGCACTCCTGGATCGTGCTGCGCCGGAAGAAACTCATGATGCCCAGCGCGATGACCGCCGCCGGGATGGCAGCAGAAACCGTCATGCCGGCAAACAGGCCCAGGTAGGCGTTGGCTGCCGACAGGACGATGGCCAGTATGATGCCGAAGAAGAGGACCCGTATCGTCAGCTCCTGGGGTGCCTTGTTGGCGTCGTTCATCCGTATCTCCTGAAGATCAAGTGGACTTCTGCAGAAATGGTAAGCCTAGGTTACTTCACGAACTGCTCGACGAAGTACCTGGCGTTGAGCGGTTCGCCGGTAGCGCGTTCGATCATGACGTTCCAGTGGAAGAGGTCGCCGGCCTCGAAGACGTTGTCCTGGAGAAACCTGCCCGCCTTCTCCCGGCCCACATAGCTGACCTCCTGGTTTCCCTTGACCTTAAGCACCTTGGTGACGAGATGATGGTGCAGTTGCGAAGCCAGCAGTTCGCCCAGCATGTAGTTGTGGTAGTAGCAGGGGGCGACGGTGAAGTGGATCTTGGCGGCCCAGTCGGGCTCATAGCGCATGGGCGGACGGCGGATGAACTGGTACTTCTCGACCAGGTCCCACCACAGCGCGTTGAGGTCCTGGTCCGGATCGGCGTACAGCTCCTTCTCGAAGAAGTACATCACCATCGCCCACCGCGCGAAGATCAACTGCTTGAGCTGGGCGTACTTGTCGCTGACCGTCGCGATCTCCGCTCGCTGGGCGTCGGAGAGGTTCAGCATTTGCTGCATCCAGGCGGGATTGCGGCTGAGCCGGCCGAAGAACATGGCGATCGCTTCGGTCGTGAACGCATGCGCGGGCTCACGCAGCAGATAGGGCACATCCGGGTCCTGGTACAGATCGTACACCCCATGACCGAGTTCGTGCAGCAGCGTTTCCATCCAGGTCTCACTGTTGACCAGGTTGCACAGGATGCGGACGTCGCCTTCGCGGTCGATGTCGGTGCAGAATGCGTGCGGATTCTTGCCTTCCTTCTCGTACAGATCGCTTCGCGCCAGGATCGACTCGACGGGCAAGCCGATGCCGGCGTAAAACTTCTCCGCCAGCGCCTTGATGTCCCGATTCTCGTAGTAGCTGTCGAGATCCAGATGATAGATCATCGGCGTTTCCTGGAAGAACGGATCGTGATAGTCCCAGGGCGTCATCTCCTCAGGGGCCACGCCGTATCGGATCGCGAGATTATGATCGATCTCTGCCTTGAGTCGGGCAAACGGCTCATTGGTCCGCTCGTACAGGTCGGTGAAGAGCCGGTCGATTTCGTTGACGTCCTGCTCGCCTGTGGTCAACGAAAGCGTGTGGTAGTTGTCGAAGCCCAGGGCGCGAGCCGCTTCGTTGCGCAGCTTGACGAGCTGGATCAGATCGGTCGCGACCGCCTGGCCCACCTGCTTGCTCGCCTCCCAGGCCTGCTTGCGGATATCGCGATTCGTCTGCTCCTTGAGGATGCCCTTGATCTCGTTGTCGGTGACCTTCTGGCCATCGATGGTGCCGCGGAACGTGCTGAATCGCTGGTCGATTTCCGTACTGAGACGGACGATCCTCTCCAGCAGTTGCGGCTGGATCTGGTTGGACAGATAGGCGTTGTAGAGCACGTCGAGCTGCCGTGCGAGCAGGCCATGGTCGATATCGCCTGATTCCTTGAGTGCCTGGAGGAAGGCGAAATCGTCGGGGTTGCTATAGACACGGCGGATCTGCAGCGTCAGGCTGCTGGAAAGCTCGTAGGCGTTCGGATCGCCGGTGACTGCGGCCTCCCAGGACGCGAGGGCCGCCGCCTTCTCCATCGGTTTGATCCTCGCGACGTGATTGTCGACAAACAACTGCAAGTCTTTCTCCTTCTTGTTGGCTCCGCAGCCGCAGAGAACCACGCCGGCCAGCAGCAGCACCAGAGTTCTACTCGATTGTTTCATCGTTGCACACTCCCTTGAGATCATGCTATGTCGCAGCCGCCGCTCGCAGGGCGAGCGTGCCCGCCCGACCTGCACGCGGTAGGCGACCACATAGTGGAAATTTCTACCTGACTTTGCCGGAACGGTTCGGATACGTCGGTTTGGCGGGCCGCTGGGGCGGTTGCTTCTCCAGTTGTTTCAGGGCGACCGCGATGGCGGTTTCGAGCTGGGGATCGTTTCCGGCCACCATCTCGTCCGGCGCGTTTTCGACTTCGTAATCGGGATCGACGCCGTAGCCTTCGATGTTCCACTGGCCGTCTCGATCGTAGATGCCGAAGGTCGGCACGGTCACCGAGCCTCCGTCGACTGCCGGTGGGTTGCCGCTGATGCCGATCAGGCCGCCCCAGGTGCGTGTGCCCACGAGCGGGCCCAGACCCGCTTCGCGGAAGTAGTGGGGGAAGGCGTCGCCGCCGGAACCCGACCAGCCGTTCATGATCATGACCTTCGGGCCGTTATGGGCGAGGAAAGGCGTCTGCCAGTCGCGATTGTCCCGCCGGGCCCAGTAATTGTAGATCGGGCGGTTCAGCAGCTCGATGAAGCGGTCGGGGATCTGGCCTCCGCTGTTGAAACGCTCGTCGATGATCAACGCATCTTTCGTCCATTGCGGCGTGAACTGGCGGACCAGCTCGTTCTGACCGTTCTGACCGGTGTCGGGCACGTAGATGTAACCGACCCGGCCCTGCGTCGCCTCTTCCACCTTCTCGCGGTTGCTCTGAATCCAGGCGAGATTGCGCAGGCGGAACTCGCTGCCCATCGGCTGGACGAGGATATCGTTGGCGTCGTTGANNGGGCGTCGGACTGATCGTCAGAGTCACCGTCTGCCCCGCCAGACCCTGGAAGGCGGCCCAGGGGTCCTTCGACGTGTCCAGGGGTCTGCCGTTGACCGCCAGCAGATAGTCGCCTTCGTTGACATCCACGCCCGGCGCCCTCAACGGGGAACGCGGTTCGGCGTTCCACTTGGCCCCTTCGTAGATCTTGCCGATGCGGTAGGTGTCGCTATCCTCGTCGAGCTCGAAGTCGCAGCCCAGCAGGCCCACGTTCAACCGCTCGGGCGACTCGATGTCCCCGCCTCGCACATAGGTATGAGAGGCGTTCAGCTCACCGATCATCTCGCCGATGATGTAGTTGAGATCTTCCCGGTCGGCCAGGTATGGCAGCAGCGACCCGTACAGCTCCTTCATCGCAGGCCAGTCCACGCCGTGCATGTTCGGATCGTAGAAGAAGTCCCGCTGGATGCGCCAGGCTTCGTCGAAGATCTGCTTCCATTCCTCCCGCGGATGGATCCAGGCCTTCAGGTTGCCCGAGTCGATCCTGCCGTCGCCGACCTTCTTGTTCTCGCCTACGTCGATGATGCCATACGTGGAGCGGCTCTTGTAGAGGATCTTCTTGCCGTTCGCCGAGAGATCGTAGCCATCGATCTTGTCGATGACGGTCTTCTCTTCGCGCTCCTTGAGATCGTAATAAAGCAGGGTTCCGCCTGGTTCGCCCGATCGTCTTGCGCCTGCCGGTGCGTACCGCGTGAACAGCAGCTTGCCCTTGACCGACGCCAGACCGCCATAGTTGCCCGCGCGGATCGGCAGTTCGACCACGCGTCGCTCGAAACCGTCGAAGTCGATCTTTACCGGCTCGGGCTCGTCCTTCTTCTGGTCGTCCTTGCCGTTGTCTTTCTTCTCGTCCTCTTTGGCTTCGTCGTCGGACTTGTTCGCATCGTTCGGATCGGCGGTCTCGTCGTCTTCCTTCTCTGCCTCGTCGTCCTTTTCCTGTTTCTTCTCCTCCTCCTCCTCCTCGTCTTCCTCCTCGACCTCTTCTTCGTCGCTGCGCGGCGCCAGCGGGCTGGCGGTCTCGGCGCTGAGCGTCACCGCGTACAACTGCGTCGAGTTCGGATAGATCCACGTCCAGTCCATGTCGCCATAGACCGGGTCGAACGAGCGGTCCGAGCGGAAGAACAGGTACTTGCCCTCGACGTCGAAGACGGGGGCGCTGTCGTCGTAGAAATCGCTGGTCACCTGATAGACGGTGGCGTCGTTGACATCGTAGATCATGATATTGGCGTGCCGATTGGCGCCGTTCTTCGAGTAGGTCAGCCATCGGCTGTCGGGCGACCAGGCGTACGATGCCATCCGATTCCATTCTTCCTTGTCGACGAAGGCGATCTCGCCATCGTTGACATCGACGACAAACAGGCTGCCGGTCTTGTCGCTGAAGGCGATGCGTTTGTTGTCGGGCGACCAGACGGGATTGTACCGGAAGGCCTTGCCGCCCTCGGTGACCTGCCTGGGCTTACCCTTGCCGTCGCCCGAGCGCAGGTACAGTTCGTATTCACCGGTCGCATCCGCGAAGTAGGCGATCCATCTGCCGTCGGGCGACCAGGCGGGAGACCGCTCGGCGATGCCCGAGGTGTTCGTCAGGTCGCGGACGCTGCCATGCTTTTCGGGAACGGTGAAGACCTCACCTCGCGCTTCGAACAGGGCCCGCTTGCCCGAGGGCGACAGCGAGTAGTTCTGGATGAGGTTCGAGACGCTTTTCAGCTCAGTTCGCACTTGGGGCAGATCGGCAGGGACCTTGACCTGGATGGCCTCCGACTCTTCGGTCGCCAAGTCGAGCAGGTAGAGCTGCCCACCGTTCTGGAAGACGATGGCGTCGGGTCCGAGGCTGGGCCACTTCACGTCGTACTGGGCAAAATCCGTCACCTGGCGGAACCGCTTGGCGGGCAGGGAATAGGCCCAGATATTGAGCTTCTGACCGGCGCCACGATCGGAGAGGAAGTAGATTGTATCTCCGTGCCACATGGGGACCGCGTCGGTGCCCGCGAAATCGGTGAGCTTCTCGGCGCTGTTGTTGAGGAAATCGTAGAGCCACAGGTCGCTGGCCATCCCACCCTGGTAGCGCTTCCAGGTGCGGAACTCGCGCGAGATGAACTGGTACACGATCCGGCTGCCGTCGGGACTGAACGACCCCAGCTCCGCGTAGGGCAGCGGCAGCGTCTGGGGCAATCCGCCTTCGATCGATTGCTTGAAGAAGCGATTGAAGCGCCCCGATGGGCTGACCATACCCGATCGGTAGAGCACGGACCTGCCGTCGGGGTACCAGTCGACGACGAGGTCGGAGGCGGAATGGTGCGTCAGTCGTCGGGGTTGGCCCCCCTGGGCGCCGACGATGTAGACGTCGGTATTGCCGTCGTAATTACCGCTGAAGGCGATCAGCCTGCCGTCGGGCGAGAACTTGGGGAACAGTTCGTCGCCTGGGGGCGAGCTGAGCCGACGGGCGGTGCCGCCTTCCCGGGCGACGACCCAGAGATCGCCCGCGTAGGAGAAGACGATCGATTCGGTGCCGACGTCGGGAAACCGCAGCATGCGGGCGTCGGGCATGTGGGTCAGGTCGTCCGAATCGGCCGCACCCCCGACAACGGAAAACAGCAGGACGACGGTCAGTGCGATCAGGCTCGTTCTTGTGTCCATCGTACTCCTCGAGAGAAGATTTACCGGAACGGGCAGTTCGCCTGCCCCTGCGGCTTGCCTGTGCTCTGGACTACGGGAGGAAACCGCCCGCCCATCGTACCCGCACCCGGCCCATGAATCAAGGCCGCCGACCGCACCATCTGCCCCGGATGCGGTCGGAGTTTTCTTTGATGCGAGGGCCGCCGCAAGGTACCATGGCCGCCAGATCGTGCGCATTCGTGATTGATTGTCGATAATCCAAGGATCATCATGGCCAAACGTGAGTACCTGACGGCCCCCGTGCCTTCCGAGAAGATGCCCGCCGGCATCCCCTATATCCTCACTAACGAGGCAGCGGAGCGCTTCGCCTTTTACGGCATGAGCTCCATCCTCGTCATCTTCATGACGAACTACCTGCTGGGAAGCGATGGCGCCCTGTCGGTCATGGGCGACGAGCAGGCCAAGAAGTGGTTTCACCTGTTCACGGCGGCCGTTTATTTCACTCCGCTGCTGGGCGCCCTGCTCAGCGATGTCTGGCTGGGTAAATATCGCACGATCGTGCTCTTCTCGGTGGTGTACTGCGTAGGGTTCATCGCCCTGGCGTGGAACCACACACGCTTCGGCCTGGGCCTGGGCCTGATCCTGATTGCGCTGGGCTCGGGCGTCATCAAGCCCTGTGTTTCCGCCAACGTGGGCGATCAGTTCGGTCAGCGCAACAAGCACCTGCTCTCGAAAATGTACAGTTGGTTCTACTTCTCCATCAATGTGGGCGCCTGTGTTTCCATGCTGGCTTGTCCCTGGCTGCTGAACCGCTATGGTCCCGGCGTCGGATTCGGCGTGCCGGCCGCACTGATGATCTTCGCGACGCTGGCGTTTGTTCTGGGTCGACGAAAGTACGTGCACATTCCACCGACGGGCAAGAAGATACTCGATGAAGTGCTCAACGCCGAGACGCTCAAGATCCTGGCGCGTCTGTGCGTGATCTTCGTGTTCGTCTCGATGTTCTTCGCGTTGTTCTATCAGTCGCAGTCGGCCTGGGTGCTGCAAGCCGAGAACATGGACCTCCGCTGGCTCGGCATCAACTGGCTGCCCGCCCAGGTGCAGTTCGTCAATTCGTTCTACATTATCGTGATGATCCCGTTGTTCAGCTATGCGATCTATCCGGCTTTGAACCGCGTGTTCCGGCTGACCCCGCTGCGGAAGATCGGGATCGGCATGTTCGTCACCGCCCTTTGCTTCGTGGTGCCCGCCTGGATCGAGATCCAGCTTGGCCAGGGTAACAAGCCCAGCATCGGCTGGCAGTTCTTCGCCTATATCCTCCTGACGGCAGGCGAGATCCTCACCTCCATCCCCGTCCTGGAGTTCGCCTACACCCAGGCGCCCAAGAAGCTCAAAACCTTCGTGATGAGCCTCTATCTGCTGGCGATCTCGCTTGGTAACGTCTTCTCGGCCCTGGTGAACGAGGTCATCCAGAATCCCGATGGCACGAGCAAGCTGCCCGGCGCGAGCTACTACTGGTTCTTCGCCATCGCCATGCTGGTGACCCTGGCGCTGTATATCCCGGTGGCCAAGCTCTTCCCCGTCCGCGAATACATCCAGGACGAAGCGCCGGAGGAGTCGTAGGGTGGGTTCTCAACCCACGCGTTTTGGGATATCGAATGGGCTCAACCCGAGCCCCTGGCGGGGCAAGTTCGAGATCCGAAGCGCGACATCCGAACACCGGAAAGACGGACCACAGGCCTGCTTTGAGAAAAAAGAGCCGTGTTTGCGGTTGGCAGATCGCAGTTGCCGGTTCGCGGTTGTCGGCTTGCTGGCAACTGAGAACAGTGATCTGCCAACTACCAACGGCGCGATTTCCTTGAAGAATATAGACCTAACATCCATTTTTGCAGAACGGGCCTGTAACATGGGCACTTGATGCGCAATTGAACGTATGTCGATGGTCGGTGCTATGGCAAAACCTGTTGAGCAAACACCTTACGACGATCTCGTGGTACAGGCCAAGACGAGCGGCGACGCTTTGGCCAGGCTCTACGAGCGGTACTACGAGCGGATCTACAGGTTCTGCGTGCATCGGCTCTATAGCGCTGCGGCAGCCGAGGACATCACCAGTGGCGTCTTCCTGACGGTCGCGGCCAGCGTGCGGCAGTTCAAGGGCAGTACCGAGCAGGATTTCCGGGCCTGGATCTTTACCATCGCCGCCAACCAGGCCAACGCCTATATACGGAAAACCTCGCGCCGCAAACGACTTATGGAGAACGTGGTGGCCATGCGACGGGCGGCCCAGCCGCAGGATAGTCCCTGGTCCCACCTGGATTGGCCGACGTTATACACCGCCATCCTGCAATTGAAGCCGGAGCATCAGACCGTTCTGACGCTGCGGTTTTTCGAGAATATGGACTACGAAGAAATCGGTCGAGTGATGGATATCAAGCCCGCCACAATCCGGGTCACGCTGCACAGGATTCTGCGCAAGCTCAAGGAGGTCCTGCGGGACGACCTGGGCGGGGAGGAGCACGATGAAGGAGCGTGATTTCGAGAAAATCGTCGCCGGTCTGGAGATCGACACGGAGCCCAACCCCGCTCACAAGGACCGCCTGGGTCAGCAGATGCTGGCGACGTACTAAGTGGTGGGTCTCTCGGTGGGCCCGCGCCTGGTACCGGCGGTCCCGGCACGCCGGGATTCGGTCTTTTCCCTAGTGGCGAAACTGGCCATCGCGGCGGCGATCGTAATCGCGGCGGCCCTTGGTCTCTGGTCCCGGCGCGCCGGGATCGGGGGCGGCTGGGGGCCCGCTTCGCTGAACCAGGTCTGCCAGGCGACCCAGAAGATGGCTTGGCTGCACGCGGTCGTTACCGAATACCGAGACGGCGTTGTCCGCACGGATCAGCAGTGGAACGATTTTGCGGGCCGCAAGGCCTATATCCTGACCTCCGACAAGACGGCGGTCGTTTCCGACTTCGGGGCGGGCCGACGGGAGTTGCTGTACAGCCCTCAGATCAGGGCGGTGGTGATCAGCGATCTGCCGAGCAAAGGGCTCTTCGGCGCCGACTCCGCGTACACGCTCATCGATTCGTTTGCGGTGTTTGCGGCCAAAGACGACGTCGAGGTCGCGCGGTGGACCGAGAAATATGAAGGCAAGAAGGTCCTCATGTACGAGCTGGAGAAGGCCGATCCCGGCGCCACTGTCGGAGGCAGGCGGGTCGAGCGGCTGCTGATGCGATTGATGGCCGATCCGGAGACGCGCCGGCTGGTGGGCGCCCACATCGAGTCCCGGCGCACCGGGACCGGGAGCGGGACCCTGCTCAGTCGTCAGGAATGGGTGGTCAGCTATCCGCAGTCGGGTCCGATGAGCATTTACGATCTGGGCGTGCCCGAGACCGCTCGGATCGTCGATCGTACTAGCCAGGCGACGGGGACGCCTCCTCAGGATCCTCGGCCGATCGGCACGCCGGAGGACCTGGGACGGTCGACGCTCATGCCGCTGGAGATCATACTGCCCCGACCGCTTTTCATCGGCACGCCCGCCGACGTGCGAGTGCCCAATCTGGAACGACCCCGAGGGGGAGCCAGGCCACCGTTCCTGGTGCCGCTGGGGACGACGAACGTGGCGCTGGGCAAACCGGTCTCGTCCAGCGATCCGGCACCGGTGATCGGAAGCCTGGAGATGATCACCGATGGCGACAAGGAGGGCACCGACGGCAGCATCGTCGAATTGGGACCGGGTATGCAGCAGGTCACGATCGACCTGCAAGACCGCTATGAGATCTATGCCATCGCGGTCTGGCACTACCATCTCCGTCCGCATGTCTATCAGGACGTGGTGGTGCAGGTCTGTGACGATCCGTCCGCCACGGGCGGACCGGGCGTTGAGACCGTCTTCAACAACGATACCGACAACTCGAGCGGCCTGGGTCAGGGCGCCGACCGGCTCTACATCGAGACCAACGAGGGCAAGCTCATCGACACGCAAGGCGTCGAGGGCCGCTACGTCTGTCTCTTCAGCAGCGGGCACATCGGCAGCGACATCAACCACTACATCGAGGTCCAGGTCTACGGCCGACCCGCACGATAGAGACGGTCCTCTGGACGCGAATCACAGGGGTTTAGCCCATGGAGGCATAAGCATGAAGTGCGCAAGCGGTTTGCGCCGATATGGTTGGCAATTCGCAATTGTGCTGGCAGTCTCGCTTCCGCCAGGGGTGGACCTGTGGCCCGGCGCAGCGGCTTGTGCCCACGCGAAAGCCAGTCCCGGCGCGCCGGGACTCGAGATCGCGGGGATGACGTTCGAGTTCGTTCGCGTGCCGGCGGGCGAATTCATGATGGGCTCGGAGACGGGTGATGGGGACGAGCGCCCGGTTCATCGGGTCGGGATCGAATATAACTTCGAGCTGGGCAGGACCGAAGTGACGGTGGGGCAGTTCAAGGCGTTCGTCGAGGCGACGGGGTACGAAACCGTCGGCGAGCGCAAGGGCTCGCTGTGGCACTATGCCTCGCCCGAGCAGATGGGCTGGATGCGCGGGCGAAGCTGGCGCAACCCCGGGTTCGACCAGACGGACGAACACCCGGTGGTCGGGATCAGCTATCTCGATGCGACCGCCTTCTGCCGGTGGCTCTCGCAGCAGAGTGGCGAGTGCTTTCGCCTGCCCACCGAGGCGGAATGGGAGTACGCCTG
>NPID01000600.1_pt1 | contig 15888 bp, 13 predicted proteins | sample 8637491 | NCBI WGS metagenome assembly NPID01 (sample SAMN07420843, study PRJNA396082) | bioreactor metagenome | isolation source: sample BA6 brine-fed electro-methanogenic bioreactor BA | place: Japan: Kochi | collected 2016-06-14 | reverse complement strand
CAATAAACGGGTAATGCTCCCCTATGGCCTCGCGTAACCCGGCGCATCCCCGGATCGCTGGTCGCCATTATCGCCACAACGGCCCTGGTACATTACTTTCACCTGCCGGTGGAGACCATCGGCAGCCGCTTCGGCAGCGTTCCCACAACTCTGCCCTCGCCGCAGCTGCCCAATGTCAGCTGGAATCTGATGAAGGAGCTGTTCTCGCCGGCCGTCTCCATCGCTCTGCTGGCCGGCATCGAATCGCTGTTGTCGGCCGTCGTGGCCGACGGCATGACAGAGCGCCGCCACCGATCCAACATGGAGCTGATCGCCCAGGGAGCCGCCAACGTCGTCTCCCCCATTTTCGGAGGCATTCCCGCCACCGGCGCCATCGCCCGCACCGCCACCAACATCAAAAACGGCGGCCGCACACCGATTGCGGGCATCGTCCACGCCATAACCCTGCTGCTGATCATGCTTTTCTTCGGTCAGTGGGCCACCCTGATTCCCATGGCGACTCTGGCCGGCATCCTGGTGATCGTGGCTTACAATATGAGCGAATGGCATCTGTTCGTGCGACTGATGCGCAGCCCGCCGGGGGATGCCATCGTCCTGGTCGTGACCTTTCTGCTGACCGTCCTGGTGGATCTGACGGTCGCCATCCAGGCAGGGGTTGTCATGGCCTCGTTTCTTTTTATGCGCCGCATGGCGGAAGTCACCGAAGTGGGCCAGTTGACAGGACTGCTTGACGAAGAAGAAAAACCCGACGACCCGAAAGCGCTGCGTCTGCGCAAGGTTCCGCAGGGTGTTGAAGTCTATGAAGTGGCCGGGCCCTTCTTCTTCGGCGCGGCGGATAAATTCAAAAATGCCCTGGGGCGCGTTCTTGGCCGCCCCAAAGTGCTGATCCTCAGGCTGCGCCACGTGCCGGTGCTTGACGCCACCGGTTTGCAGGCTCTTGAAAACATGCATGAAAAAGCGCTGCGGGAAGGTACGCAGCTGGTTCTCTCCGGAGTCACATCACAGCCGCGTGCTGCCATGGACAAATCAGGATTTATCAGGAAAATCGGAGCGGAAAACGTCCATGACGATATCGATTCAGCGCTGGAGCGCGCCCGAGAGCTTATTTCGAGCAAAGAGACAGAACGTTGAAAAGTCGGTAAAAACGGCCGGAGGGATAAGTTTATTATTTACCTTTTATAAGACAAATCTTAACATAACCAGAAGCGCTCTCTCTCGAAAAGGAGGATGATGATGGCCACCCCCACCATTCGTCTTGCACTTCTGGTCTCTGACCCCGGCAGCCAGGAAGCCTATCTGAACAGCCTTGCCGACCACGATGTACAATGCATGAACGCTTCCTGCCATAACCAGCTTTTTGAAACCCTGATGAATGAACCCTGCAACGGCCTGCTGCTCGATGTTCCGACCATGGTACGCTCCAATGCTTATGAAAAAGCTCTGATGCATGATCTGATTGAAGTTTTTCCGGTACTGCGCCTTCGCTATGATCAGGAAAGCGGTCGGATCGGCGCCTTGATGTACGGCAGCCAGACCCGCATCTCCATCAGTGAATTCATCGACACGCACTGTCGCAATTTTTCACCAAGAAAACTGCGTCTCACCTCCCGCGTGGATGTCCAACGTTCGGTACTGCTCTCGTCGGATTGCGATTTCCAGAAAGATTCCACTGAAAAAAGCATCACCATTAACCTCTCTTCGGAAGGAGTTTTCATCTACTCGATACGAACATGGCAAAAGGGGCAGCAGGCGTGGGTGGTCTTTCCAAATATCGATCCGCATAAGCCCGTCAAGGCTGAAGTGCGCTGGTCGCGACCATGGGGAACCGATTTCTGCATGCCCGGGGTGGGCCTGAAGTTTATCAACATCAGCCCGGAGTTGGCGACCAGGATCAACGAACGACTGTCGGATCCTTGAAAATTCAGGTACCATAGAAAGGGATCACCGGATATTCGAGACCCGAACCGGGAGGGGACATGAAAGGAAAAACCATGACCAGAGAAATGGGTCGCTCTTTCCTGAAAGACGACATCCGGCTCGAAGTTGATTGGCGCAGCACACCGCAGGCCTGTGGCGCACCACCGCCGACAATCCAAAAACCCGCACCGAAAGGTGCTGAACTGATCCGCCTCCCCTCTGCGGAGCAATGGCATATCGCGCCCTGCAATCTTATGGATGCCATGGCGCGTCGTGAAAGCCACCGCAGTTTCCGCAAAGCCTCCCTGCCACTGAATGAACTCTCGTTTCTGCTCTGGGCCACACAGGGCGTACGCGCCCGCCTGCATGAAGCAGCAGTCCTGCGCACGGTTCCGTCAGCAGGCTGCCGCCATCCCTTCGAAACCTATATCGCCGCGCTCAACATCAAGGACCTTCCCCCCGCCATCTATCGCTACCTGCCTCTGGAGCACGCGCTGATCCAGGAGCGCACCCCGAAAAATCTCGCCGCGTCACTGGCTGCAGCAGCCCACGGCCAAGACTTCGCCGGGCAGGCCGCAGCAACCTTCATCTGGACCGCCCTCCCCGCCCGCACCGAATGGCGCTACGCTGAAGCCTCCTACAAAGTGATCGCCCTCGACGCCGGCCACGTCTGCCAGAATCTCTATCTCGCCTGCGAGGCGATCAACGCCGGAACATGCGCCATTGCAGCGTACAACCAGGATTTGATGGATGCTTTGCTCGGCATTGTCGGCGAGGATGAATTTACGGTTTACCTGGCGCCTGTGGGCAAGATTTGATCAGTCTCTTCGAGATCGCAGTCGGAAAAGATCTCATTTTGTCGAAAAATTTTACACATAGACGCTTGCATCATTTTTCTTCTTGAAAATCCTTTCTTTTTCAGCCAGTTACCGAAAGGTACATATTTTGCTTGGCAAATGGACGCAAATTTTAATTACTGTCTAATTCCCAGGAGTCTTTATGTTTTTCAGAATTGCGACCGTTTTATCCTTTTTACTTTTCACCGCGATGCATGCTTCAGCAGTCCCGATTCCCGGCGTTTACAGCACCGGCGTCGATAACAGCGGCGACCTTCTGACGGTTGGAGCCGTCGATTCCCACTACTCCCTGATGTTTTCTGATGACGTACTCACTCCCCGCGCAATCATTCCCCATTCCGCCTGGGTGGACGATACGCAAGATTTTGCCCAATGGATCAATCCTGCAAGCGAGCAGAATCCCGCAGGGACAGCTCGCTTTGCCCCAGGGAACTATGCCTACCAGTTGACGTTGGATCTCACCGGCTTTGACCCTTCCACCGCCATTATTTCAGGGCAATGGGCCACCGACAACAGCGCTTCGATTCTGCTGAACGGAAATGCGACCGGCATAACCAAACCGGAAAGAGGGTTTGAGTCTCTGGATCCTTTCGTTCTTGACTTTGGCTTCCTGTCCGGCGTGAACACTTTGACGTTTCTGGTCAACAACGCAGGAAGCAGCAATAACCCGACCGGCTTGTATGTCAATATGACCAGTGATATCTCAGCAACCGTCGTACCGGAGCCCTCGACCCTGGCTCTGCTTGGCTTCGGCTCGCTGGGTGTGTGGTTCGCAGGCCGACGCGCGCACCGCAGGAATTCTTAATACCAAGGAAAAGATACTCTCTCAAAAGGCTGTAAAAAAGGGAGCATCGCGGCAGCGATGCTCCCTTTTTCATTTCAGCCATAATCAATGAATAGAACTAACCGTGCAGAACTCTAGACTTTTTTGAAGTCTATATTCGGACAGGTCCGCCCCATGGAAGATTTTTTCCATGCTGCAGGCCGGAGGCGAACTTCCCCTTTCTTGAACTTGCAGCGGCGGTAGAATTTCACCTTGTAGCTACTGAGATCGGGCGATCCGCTGAATCTCTTCGTAAAGAGCGTACGGGTCCATGCCATTGGCTGCGGCAGCATCTTTCAGGGGCAGATCCGGGGCAATCTGAAACCCTCGGGACGTCAGTTCATTCAGAATTCTCTGGCAATCCAACCGATACATCTCGCACAGTTCGGTCAGAGAGCGTTTTCCTGTGCCGGCCGGGGCCTTTTCGGGCATTTCAGTAGGGGAAACAGCCGCACTGGGATCGACAATCAGGTAAATCTCCTGCGGCGTCATGCCGTGGCTCAGGGCAATCTCCTGAACCGTTCGGGAAGTATCCGTAATCCTGATGTTCGCCGCAGACAACCGCTGGAGAGCTGCCTCGAGGTCCACGTCGATTTTTTCGGCAAAATCCGCCAGCGGAGACAGCTCAGCATGGCCGTAGGGTGGTTCGCCGTATCTGATATTGGCCCGCTCCGAAAAATAATCTCCCAGCTCGACAATCGAACTCAACGGCGGAACCTTTGCAAGAGTGCCCACACAGACAACCAGAGTCAGCACCAATGAAACAAAAAAATCGGAAGAAAAAAAGGTCAACTTCCGGATTCCGCGTTTCAGATAAGACAGAATGGCCGCCCAATTCAACCAGATGTGCACAATGACGGCGAGCAGAAAAAGAACCCCGAGATTGATATGAACGGCCGTCCACTGCTCTTTCGACAATCCCCAGAGGCGCCAGCCGGCCCAATACGCCACTCTCCCCGCTGGAACAATATAAAGAACAACGCTGGTCAACAACAGCGCTGAACAGGAAAACAACGCTGTCAATGAAACCACCCGCCGCAGGCTCATGGTTATCTCCCTTGATTCATGAAACATATTTCGCAAGGTTTCACATCTCGATCACGCGAGATTATCTTATCACATTCGGAAATAAGCGCATCGGATCTGTACAACCTCCGAAATGCCTACGTATGGCCCCTTCTATGGAAACGACAATTCAAAATTGACCACCAGTGCTTTAAATACGCTATTTTATGGTCAAAATGGCCCGTTTAAGGCTCAAAAAAGCACGCCACATAGAGGTTTTTTTCATTTATTTTCAAACATTTGGGCTGGTCCGACCCGAACCAGCGACCAGCTGTGCTGGTGAACGTGATCGAGGCTCTAGGTGCTGTTATCTCGATTTTCTAAGCTGCCTATCCGGCAGTGAACCAGCCGTTGTGCTCGACATGGTAGCGCTTGATTTTCTAAGCTGCCTATCCGGCAGTGAACCTCTCGGTTACTACATCGCCAATCCTGCAGATTTTCTAAGCTGCCTATCCGGCAGTGAACGATCGCGAGCATCGCACCCGCATTCAGCACCTTTTCTAAGCTGCCTATCCGGCAGTGAACACCGCCTCGATCCAGAATCCGGTCTGCATCCTTTTCTAAGCTGCCTATCCGGCAGTGAACGTGCGCAGAAGTCATCGACGAAAACGGCTACTTTTCTAAGCTGCCTATCCGGCAGTGAACGCCGATATCGCAGCCAAGCGCAACAAGGATTGTTTCTAAGCTGCCTATCCGGCAGTGAACCTGGCTGCTGCGCTACGGGTTCGTTGACAGCTTTTCTAAGCTGCCTATCCGGCAGTGAACTCAAAGACGTGGCCGAAAGCCTCATTGCCGCCTTTCTAAGCTGCCTATCCGGCAGTGAACTTTTTGGCTTCGCGCACGTTGGGCGGGTCGGGTTTCTAAGCTGCCTATCCGGCAGTGAACTCTGCGGTATTTGCGATCTCGTTGCAGGCTGTTTTCTAAGCTGCCTATCCGGCAGTGAACAACGAGATGGTGCCCCACGCCGTACCCATCATTTTCTAAGCTGCCTATCCGGCAGTGAACCATCAAATAACCGCCACCCACTGACACATAAATTTCTAAGCTGCCTATCCGGCAGTGAACGACCTTGTTGGCGGGGATGGCTGCGCCTTCGATTTCTAAGCTGCCTATCCGGCAGTGAACGGCGGCCGTGATCGTCGCGAGCGCGGAATACGTTTCTAAGCTGCCTATCCGGCAGTGAACTTTGTCACCGCCCACAACTCGCAGGCATTGATTTTCTAAGCTGCCTATCCGGCAGTGAACCCGCCGGCATCACCGTCACCCACATTTACGCATTTCTAAGCTGCCTATCCGGCAGTGAACTGTTCGACTTTCTCGAGCCGGTTGTAGCGGGCTTTCTAAGCTGCCTATCCGGCAGTGAACCAGCTCGGGGTCTTTGCCGAGGTTGCCGACCATTTCTAAGCTGCCTATCCGGCAGTGAACTTTCCATATCGACAGCCATGATGTCCATGTCGTTTCTAAGCTGCCTATCCGGCAGTGAACGGGTGCGCCCGCCGGCATAAAGCACTTCGCCATTTCTAAGCTGCCTATCCGGCAGTGAACCCTTATCCGTTAAGCGCTGACGGCTTTTTTGATTTCTAAGCTGCCTATCCGGCAGTGAACAGGCGAAACAGCAGGTGCATGGCGTCGTCTGCTTTCTAAGCTGCCTATCCGGCAGTGAACTGCAGCGGATCGCGTAGATTGGGATCCTGATCTTTCTAAGCTGCCTATCCGGCAGTGAACACGGCGTCACGATTAAGCGGAGGGGAATCCCATTTCTAAGCTGCCTATCCGGCAGTGAACTTCTCATCATTGCAGACCAACAACGGTGGAGATTTCTAAGCTGCCTATCCGGCAGTGAACGTTACACCATTGAGCAGCCTTATTTTTTTCAATTTCTAAGCTGCCTATCCGGCAGTGAACTTCTGTGCGCTCTTGGCTTCATCGCCCAGGGTTTTCTAAGCTGCCTATCCGGCAGTGAACTCGATGTCGACTACGCCGTCAACACCCGCCTGTTTCTAAGCTGCCTATCCGGCAGTGAACAATTCGCGCACCTGGACTTTGGTGGGGTTTTCTTTCTAAGCTGCCTATCCGGCAGTGAACGGTCTGCTCGCGCATCTCGGATTCAGGGTTAATTTCTAAGCTGCCTATCCGGCAGTGAACTAACTCACGCCTGCGGCCTTGGCAGTGGGCAGTTTCTAAGCTGCCTATCCGGCAGTGAACCTGGCCGGGCTGGCCACCGTCGGCTACACCGTTTTCTAAGCTGCCTATCCGGCAGTGAACTGACGCCGATGCCGACGTTGGCGGCAGTTTTGTTTCTAAGCTGCCTATCCGGCAGTGAACGCGGCCTTGGCCGATTGCTCAAGCACGCGGGTTTTCTAAGCTGCCTATCCGGCAGTGAACTTGTTTGTTTTATCATGAGGGTAAATTTTGAATTTCTAAGCTGCCTATCCGGCAGTGAACTAATTAGTTGTGTTGTTTTGCCTGACCTTCTTTTTCTAAGCTGCCTATCCGGCAGTGAACCTGTGCTTCGAGCTTGCGATCGAGCGCGTCCTTTTCTAAGCTGCCTATCCGGCAGTGAACGGCATGAAGGTGCAGGCCGTGCGCGACACCCATTTCTAAGCTGCCTATCCGGCAGTGAACGCCGAGACCGCCTGGCGCGACGCCACCGCAGATTTCTAAGCTGCCTATCCGGCAGTGAACGTCGGGGCTGCGGCCGAGCATCTGCATTTGATCTTTCTAAGCTGCCTATCCGGCAGTGAACAGACCACGCATAACTTGCAATCGTGCCGTCCGTTTCTAAGCTGCCTATCCGGCAGTGAACTTGGCGCGGTCGAATTCGCGCACCTGGGCTTTTTTCTAAGCTGCCTATCCGGCAGTGAACGCTCTTTTCGAGCTTGGCTTGATCGGCGGCCATTTCTAAGCTGCCTATCCGGCAGTGAACAAGCACCCATGCCCCCCGTGCTTGGAAGTAGCTTTCTAAGCTGCCTATCCGGCAGTGAACGCAAACAGGTTATTACGATGCCCGCTACCGGATTTCTAAGCTGCCTATCCGGCAGTGAACTTCCGGTGTCCGTTGGAGAGGTTAGGGCATCTTTTCTAAGCTGCCTATCCGGCAGTGAACGATGATGGGACGGCCACGGATAGCACGTCTCATTTCTAAGCTGCCTATCCGGCAGTGAACGCTCGCCTGTAAGTTCACCCGGCTGGATCGCTTTTCTAAGCTGCCTATCCGGCAGTGAACCTGGGCGAAAGCGCAACCCCAAGCGCCCCCACTTTCTAAGCTGCCTATCCGGCAGTGAACAAAGAGGCGGTGCTGGCCTACATCGCGCAAATTTTCTAAGCTGCCTATCCGGCAGTGAACCCTTTTCTTCTCAAGCGCGGCCACGGCTGATTTTTCTAAGCTGCCTATCCGGCAGTGAACAGCATCCTCCGGCAACCTCGCCCGTTCCAACTTTTCTAAGCTGCCTATCCGGCAGTGAACTGCTGTCAGCGCGGGTGCCTTCACAGGAGCTGATTTCTAAGCTGCCTATCCGGCAGTGAACCCCAGGGTTTCCTGGGCCTGCTTGAATTGGTCTTTCTAAGCTGCCTATCCGGCAGTGAACGTCGTAGAATCTGAAGCAAGTAATGCACACATTTTCTAAGCTGCCTATCCGGCAGTGAACGAATACTCCGTTGAAGTTGGGATGGCGTCAACTTTCTAAGCTGCCTATCCGGCAGTGAACTGTATGTTGTGCAGCTTGAAGTCACAGATGATTTTCTAAGCTGCCTATCCGGCAGTGAACGTCGCCATCAGCCAGAGATTGCAACGCTTCAATTTCTAAGCTGCCTATCCGGCAGTGAACGCACTACCTGCCGGACGAGCGTGACAGGCTGCGTTTCTAAGCTGCCTATCCGGCAGTGAACTAAATAACACCTTCCCCGCTCCGGCGACTATGTTTCTAAGCTGCCTATCCGGCAGTGAACCAAGAACGGTGGGTGATATTCTTTCCGCAGGTTTTCTAAGCTGCCTATCCGGCAGTGAACCCCTGTGCGCCGAAGAACGTCCCGCCGGCGAATTTCTAAGCTGCCTATCCGGCAGTGAACAGCGCGTCAAACTCTTTCTTGGCCTCTTTTGTTTTCTAAGCTGCCTATCCGGCAGTGAACAGTTGGTACACCGTTTGCCGCCCTACGAACTATTTCTAAGCTGCCTATCCGGCAGTGAACTCATGAACCAAGAATGAGTCATTAATTCTCTTTTTCTAAGCTGCCTATCCGGCAGTGAACGACGAAGGCGTGTGTTCGTTGTCGGATGTCTTTTTCTAAGCTGCCTATCCGGCAGTGAACGCTCAACGCTATCGCCCCAAGTACCTGGTATGTTTCTAAGCTGCCTATCCGGCAGTGAACTTGTACGGCGGGTCTGCCACGCTCGAACATTTTTTCTAAGCTGCCTATCCGGCAGTGAACAGGGAGAAGCTCGAAGTTGGAGAAGATGCGAATTTCTAAGCTGCCTATCCGGCAGTGAACATCACACCCTCGCGCCGTGCCTCAGAGACGAATTTCTAAGCTGCCTATCCGGCAGTGAACTCTGCAAGTTCGGCGCGGAGTTCTTCGTTTTCTTTCTAAGCTGCCTATCCGGCAGTGAACGGCGGCGACGGTGATGGCGTCGAGCATCTGTTTTTCTAAGCTGCCTATCCGGCAGTGAACAGGATAGGGCGATTGGTCGCGCTGACTTAGGTTGTTTCTAAGCTGCCTATCCGGCAGTGAACAGCTCTTTGGTCTTGCGCTGCAGCTGCACCTTTTTCTAAGCTGCCTATCCGGCAGTGAACGGCGGCTGCTGGCAGAAGGCTTGCGCGAACAGTTTCTAAGCTGCCTATCCGGCAGTGAACTACGATATGTGCACCCGCCGCGAAGAGTGGATTTTCTAAGCTGCCTATCCGGCAGTGAACTATACTGAAAAAACTGTAACATACTGTTTTTTTTAACTTAAAAGTCGATTCTAACAAAAAACCCTATTTTTTGCCTTCTGGAAAAGACGCTGAAAATTCAAACAGTTACCAACATTAAAAATAAAAGGGTCAAAACCAGGGCACGGTTCCTCGTGAGCTAAGACCGTATGTATTGAAGGTTCCTTCCACCGGATATTCTTGCGGTCGATGGTGCTCAATAAAAATTCGAAAATTCTGCCCCGTGCTCTGACTTTTCAGGCTCAGATAAGGTAACTTGAGTCGCTCACCCTTTACGGTCTCAGGGATACGTTTTATTGCTTCTTCTGCAGTAAGGTTGTGGCGACGCATCTGCCTGCGACGTAAACGCTCCGGGTTGCTTTTTGCCTGACTTCGACGAATTGCGATATGCTGCACTTTATCGGGCACGGGCATTATCCCGGAAACCTCTACATGATCGCGCATCCCTTTTAGCCAAGTTTTTTCCATCAAAGCAGAGAGGGCATCTTTCGAACCATGGAGTCGCAAAAGTTTCCCGAGACCGGGCCCATCTTTATCAACTTCTGGAAAACTGACGCCAATATTAAGACTCTTAAGATCCGCAAGTGCTCGGTGAAGTTTGCTGTACAAGGCATTCATCAGCGTTAAAGGGGAGAACTCCGGGTCCGGCAAAAGCCTTATATTAAGATAGCTATCCACGCATCACTCCTTTCCGCTTTCTCCAAAAACACCACCTCGGACCAACGTTGCCATAACGTAATGCTGATTACCTTTCTCAGGGAGCTGATCTTTCAGTACCCATTTGTCCAGAAGGTTGTAAAAATCCTGTTTTTGCTTTGGCTGCCGATAAGCTTTGCCCTGTGAAGTCACCGAACCATACGGTTCGACCGCTATCGGCCCAAGTTCGGCTGAATCGGGATACCATGTGTCGATGGTACGCAGAGCATTGCCGATTTTCTGCGAGTGCATCGCGGCTGTATCTTTGACGGCATACAGAGTTTTGCTTTTTTGGCCTCTTTTGTTGCTCCCCTTGTCAAGGACCAACTCCTGTGACGGGAATACCTCTTGACCATCGCCAACGCGAGCAAATGCGACCACATCTAGCAGAACATAACTCTTTCCATCAAGACCACCTTCGACCAAATCGGTCAATGCCTCGATGGCCTCTTTCGCTTGAGGCGGAACCTCAAAATTCCTCAGGGAAAAATCAAGAGCATCAAAGGTCCAATGGTTTTCCTCCCGTCCGTTCTTTTTATGAAAAACATGTACTTCAATCGATTCTGCCCCCATTCGGTTTCGCCACAGGAATCTTCCGTTGGCCAGGTTGAGTGCATAGCGCCGTGCCAAGTCACTGAAACCATACGTTTCCACATAGCTTGTCACCACCGTCTGAAGCTTCTGCAGATAATCGTTGTTGTTACATGCAGATGGTAAACCCACGCCACCCAACACACGCAGGGTAAAGCGCACCTTCAGGGTATCGGCATCATTGGGCAGAGTAGCGACATCGACGGTCTGGAGATTGGGATTTTCAATGGAAGCATCGAGCTTAGCAGGGTCCTGGTCCTTTGTTTTCAAACGATTCGAGATGGTACCTCGAACTGACTTTTCCCGGACATTTACCGATAGCCAACCATCAGAGTTTTGCCGGTCCTCCCACCTCCCGGCACTGAAAAGTGCATCGGAAACATCCAGCTTTCTCTCAAAGGCCAATACGGAAGCAGTGGTCAAGTTTTCTTTCGCCATGTCAGTCCTCCTTTTGGGTTGCGGAATGAAAAGAATTGTCGTTGATAAGTCTGTACAGCCCTTTGTCCGGTTGAGCGTCGTAATGCCAGAGCAGGTCACGAATATCCTCAACACGATGAGGGCTTATCCACTGACCGAGAGTGCAAAGGCTCTCGACAAAGCGAAACGGCGTGTCTGGGTCCCGAACGTTTTTCACCTCTCCCGGCGCATAGATTTCTGATATTCCCCCGTACCCTACAGGGACGGGCACGACCCATCCAGGCTTGCTGCGGATCTCCCATTGAACATTTTCCGATTCCGGCTCACCTTGGGGCTCAAAGGCAAGGCTACACATATCCATCAGGGCATCGACACTTGTTGCTGATGGATCATGCTCCCGCAGTCGACCAAGATGATCGGCGAGCAGATCCTCTCGACTGATCAGTGCAAAACCTGGCAAGAGGCGACGCGAGATTCTACGAGTGAGAGGGCGTATGTCGCTTTCAGATGGGGGCAAAAGATTCACATAGGGCTTCTGCATGGAGAAAATGCTTCCGCCGGCAAACCTCATCGTGTAGGCCGTCTTTTCGATAAAGGCCGTTACGTCATTGGATATTCCCCCGCTAGGATTTTCGCTGTCAAAGGTGCCGTCGAACAGACTTTCTCCGCTTAGACCGATCACCAGCGATACATCCAAGTGGGCACGCCCTTCTTCGACGAACGCCGGCGTCCCGCCATTTTTGTCATTAGGATGGCGCATAAGACGAAAAACCTGGTTGTATCGACCGGGCGGTGAGAATACTTGTGGGTCAAAGGCGTGGCAAATAACACCGACTCCGTGACACAGCAGGTCGTGATGATTTCGTAGTTTCCTATGCAGAGCGTGAGTGAAGCCTGCATATGCGCTCGGCGCCGGGAACCCCCAAGTTAATGGGCCTGAGATGGCGTTGGCATTCAGAACCTGGATGCGGGGCAAAATGAGCAAAGCATCGATATCGCCTCTTACAACCATTCTTGTACCTCCTGCCGCCATTCCAGAAATTCAGGGTCACCCATCGGTGTTTGCGTGCCTTCAATACGGCGGTTGAGCCAGCGGGAAAATCGCTCGCTTACCACTGTGCGCCATTCGCCGACGGTATATTTCTGAGAGAAGTCTGGATCAAAACCTGCCCGTCCGGGATCAAGCCATAGTTGCTCCTCTTCGCTGAGGTGACAGTCTGGGTCCAGACTCCAGCCCGGCTCAAGCTCTTGCACCCGAGCAGCATACTGAATAAGCAGATCGATAACCTGACTGACCATTTCAGCTCGCGTTCTGCGCACCTTGATATTGTTGTAGTCCTGAACTTTTTCAAGAAATGAGCGCAAGGCATCTGTAATTTTCCGCACCTCGCGGCGATAGCCGAAAATACGAGGGAAGACAGAGTCGGCGTGCAAGGGTGGTTTTATTGATGGCGTCTGCCAGACAGGCGGGAGGGACGGCAGCAAAAAAACCTCACCTCGCCTTTCACTGTTGAGTTGACTGATATTTTGAGGCTTTGTCCCACCGTATTTTTGCACTGCCATATGGGGATATTCCCGAAATCCATGGGGATGCCACTGGATCTTCTTTTTGGCCTCCCTGGCAGCCTTATTTTCTTCGGAAAATCGGTCTTGATTGATACGCTCAAAAACATGATGCACGAGAGACGTCGGATAAAGTGGCGCCAGCAGATGATAAGCTGCGTCATCGACGGGGAAGTACACCTGCCGGGCCAGATAGGATGACCTCACACCTGCCTTTTCGCCAGTAACTGCCGCAAAAGCGTCAGCCCATTCCAGGGCAACCTTCTCGTCGCCGCTCATCGCCGCGAGAAAGTCCTGGTCCCTATCCACTGCCAAGTCCAGAAGGGTTTTCCCTTCAGCAATCAGGTTCAGGAACTTGTTTACATCCAGCGCGGCAGCGTTTCCGACAACATCGAACTTGAGAGCACGCAGACAATGTGTGCCAACCAAAGTCTCACTGCGTTGGTCATCAGGCTTGGAGAAAAGGCTCGTTCCACGCGCATCTGGGTGGGTGTACTTCAAAGCATGTGTAACCATCTGGATCTGGCTGACGCGCCTTGCGGCGTCGGCAATCCAAGTTTCGCGCTGGAATTTTGCTTTCTCCTTTTCCTGGCCGTCAATGTCGTCTGCACTAATCTTTTCCAGCTTTGCCTGCAGCCGCTCATCTAGAAAAGAATTAATCACGCTGCGAATGGCCTCTACTCGCTGATGGTTCAGTAGATCATTTCTCATAAACACCTCCTTTTTACCCATGATATATTGTATTTTTAGAACAGCAAGAAAACTTTTGAAAAAAACCACTCCTTGGGGTTAAATAAATAAGACTGTTGAGTAAAACAGCTTAGAAAATGATGTATTGCATTTTCATCATCACTGCCGAACAGGCAGAGGTACTTACTTCCTGCTCCGCATCCCGATTTTCTGGTGATGCAACCACCCATTCCTGTCCATGGCGCGCTTGCTAAGGTCGACAAACCCGAAGCGGCGCGCACATTCCATAGGGTCCATGTCCAACTGATTACTGATGCTATTCACTGCATCCAGGTATTCAGGCACGGCGAAAGTCCCGATTCGCGGACCGGAGGGAAATTCTATTTTCTGGAACAAATTGCCCTGCGTGGACGGTTGAGCGCCCGGTTCAACCCGTAAGTAATCGAAACTCGCAAGTTCTTCATCAGGCTCCAGAAAAAACCGACGTTGACCCACAGGGTCATCACGGAAAGGCTGAACTCTCTGCAACTCACCGCAAAGAGCGGCCGGGGTCTCCCACCAGAGAGTGACGGGCTTATCTGCTGATGGTTCACAAAGCATCAATTTCTCTAGCCGAGCGTGTTCAAGGTCAACCAGGTTTTTCGAGGGCTGCAAATTTCGCCTGGGTCGAATCCTTGGAGCGGCGTCGATCCGCGAGAGATCTTCCGGTTCGAGGACGTCTTGCAGGCTATGACTCTCCAAGGCATGTTCCTTGTCCTCAAACCCTGGCCGGCAAAATGCCGGGCTCTTCCCTTTCAGCCCTTTGATATTGGCATCGAGAAGATAAATATTTGGTTCGTTCCAGGGTTCTGGGCGATGACGCCTTACCCGCCCTGCCAACTGAATGATTGAGCGCATGGACGAAGGCTCGACGATGGCCCAGTCATAGTCATGGTCGCGTCCCACTTCGGCCACTGCGGTCGCGAGAACGATGAAAATCTGCTCCTGTTCTTTGTTGCTGCTTAGATATTTTTGCAGAGACGGGTCATCAAAGATCAGGTTCGATTTAGTACGGTTAAGCAGGCGATCGAGTGTTTGCTCAATGGTGGAGCGCACGATCAGCGGGTGCTGGGAATGGTAAGGGCACAAGTGGATGAAGTACGGCGCATCAGCACCTGTCTCAAGGATTTCCCGGGCGACATCGAAAAGCGGATCGATGTTGGCCATGCGAATAAGGCCGAAGCTGACCTTTTTCCCAGTACTGGGATCGACGGAGTGGTTTCGTCGGTGCAGATCGTAAGTAAGAGGAAGAAGTTGACGAGCGAATTCTTTATGGACAACGCCCCCCTCCTTTCCGGTCACAGTGACTTCCCGAATGGCCGCCTTGCGGCGGACCTGTGCCTGACCCAGCCTGGCAAGCCTTTTGTCCACGAAGTTCTGATGGGTCTTCATAAAGGCATCAGCATTACTATGTTCAGCCGGTTTCGAGGTGTGTTCATCAAACCAGGCACAGCAGATATTCAACGCCTGTCCGGGTAGCCCTCGGTTCATCTGAAAAACTTCCCGGCCTTTACTGTAAGCCTGGAATAGACCCCTTATCAGAGCTGGCGGAAGAGTGGCGGAGGAAAGCAATACCCGACTGCCAAGCATGCCGGCCCAATGAACCAGGCGAGTCAGGGCGGGAAGGTCTTCAAGCCCAAAGTCGTCCGGTTCGTCCAGGATCAGATCGGATGTCAGCAGACGCAACATCGGAGCGATCTGATGTCCGCCCCGGGTGCTTTCGGTGGCGGGCACAAGGTGATCAATGGTGCTGACCAGAATCGGTGCGTTGACGAGGGATTTTAGACCTGGTGTATTATCCAGCCATCGGTTCAGCGGATTATCTTCGATGCTGCCATCGAAACGCACATAACTGTTGTCAGGTAGAAGACCTTCAAGGGATTCCGAGCCGTGTTTTTGCAACTCAATTCCCTCTGCAGCACTCTCCTTGCCAAATTCGAATAACTGGCGAGCCGCACTCTCACCAACAAGCACCGCAAGGTCATCAGAACCGAGTTCAAGCCGTTCGCGGTATGCTTCCCCTGTCTGCATGGTTAGCACCCTGAGACCTAAAGCGATACTGAAACGGGCGCCTTTCATGGGATTGGCAAGCCCGTACATGATGCGGCCATTGGCCAGGGTTTTACCACAGCCGGTTGAGGCCATATTGACCCCGAAAAAGCCCTGTTGCGAGGATTTTTCTCGAAGAGTGATCAACGTCAACTATTTTTCCGGGTCAGCGACAATTAAAATTCCCGTTTCGTGAGAGCTGTTGACGACGGTGGCTGTTGGGACTTTTTTCCGCCGCCGCTTGCGGCTCTGC
>NPID01003248.1_pt1 | contig 15917 bp, 12 predicted proteins | sample 8637491 | NCBI WGS metagenome assembly NPID01 (sample SAMN07420843, study PRJNA396082) | bioreactor metagenome | isolation source: sample BA6 brine-fed electro-methanogenic bioreactor BA | place: Japan: Kochi | collected 2016-06-14 | reverse complement strand
GTGGCGGTGATCACCGGCTTGCCCGCCTCGTTGCAGCGGCGGATGATGCGCTTCTGGATCAGCGGCACCTTCTCCGGACTCATTTCCACCCCCAGGTCGCCCCGGGCCACCATGATGCCGTCGGCCACCTCGAGAATGGCGTCGAAGTCGGCGACCGCCTCGGGCTTTTCGATCTTGGCGATGACCCGCAGGTCCGACTTTTCCTGGAACAGCAGATCCTTCAGGGCCGTAACGTCGGCGGCCCGCCGGACGAAGGAAAGGGCAAGGTAGTCGACCTCCTGATCCAGGCAGAAGCGCAGGTCCGCAAGGTCCTTGTCGGTCATGGCCGGGGCCGAAACCCTGACCCCGGGCAGATTGATCCCCTTGCGGTCCTTGAGCAGGCCGCCGACCACCACCCGGCACCGCACCTCATCGCCGGCGGCGGCGAGGACCTGGAGTTCCATCAGGCCATCGTCAAGCAGGATGCGGTCGCCCACCGTCACATCTGTGGGCAGCTCGCTGTAGGTGGTGGGGATCACCAGCCCCTCCCCTTCCACCTCGCGGGTGGTGATGACCACCTCGCTGCCGGAAGCCAGTTCCAAAACCCCGCCCTTCATGCGACCGGTGCGGATCTTGGGCCCCTGCAGATCGCCGAGGATCGCCACCGCCCTTCGGCGGCGCTGGGAAACCTGGCGGATGCGGGCGATCAGGGCGGCCTTGGTCTGCTGGTCGCCATGGGAAAAGTTGAGCCGGAAGACATCGGCCCCGGCTTCCATGAGGGCCGTCAGCATCTTCTCCGATTCACAGGCCGGGCCGACGGTGGCAACGATCTTGGTGCGGCGGTACATGGATCTGGCTTCTCCTCTAACGGAATTGGGGGCCAGGGCCCCTGAATGGAAAAGACCCTTCCCCGGAGGAGAAGGGTCCCTGCAGAGACCGGGGACAGGGCACCACTAATGATGATAACGTCCTTTGTACTCGACATGGGCCTTGTTGGGACCCTTGTGGCAACGGAAACAGCGCTGTTCGGTGATTTTCTGCTGCTCCAGCGGCGAGGTCTCCGGGGGAAGAACCGATGCGGGCTGCTGCCATGCCTCCTTGCCGACTTCACTGGTCAGGGTGACCGGTTTGTAGGCCAGCTGCCAGTCGTTGCCGATGGGCTGGGTGTGACACTCGTCGCACCCGCCGGGAGGCGGAATCGCCTTCCAGGAATGGAACATGGCGCAGCCCAACAGGACACTGGTCAGAAGAACGGGCAGCAGGATCTTTTTCATGTGGTTTTTCGCCTCCTTGTCGGGAATGGACCCTGCAACTATAGCACAGTGCCACAGGCAGGCAAACGGCAAAACCGATGGACCCCCGGCCGGACTTGTGGTAATAATGGTTTTTTGCTAAAAATGGAGAACTTAGGGAGTTTATGCAGATCGGTAAACTGCTTCGCTACACGTTGACAACCGTCCTCATCGGCCTGCTGGCCGCCGCCCTGGGTCTGACCGGGGCCTATTTTTACGTTTCCGGATCCCTGCCCCAGGTGGAAACCCTGGCCGATTACCGTCCGCCGATCATTACCCGGGTGCTGAGCGCCGACAACCAGGTCATTGCCGAATATTACCGGGAGCGACGCATCGTGGTGCCGGTCACCCGGATGCCCGAGCAACTGATCCAGGCCTTCGTCGCCGCCGAGGATTCCCACTTTTTCGAGCACCAGGGAATCGATCTGATGTCGATTCTGCGGGCCGCCCTGAAAAACATCAGGGCCGGCGGCATCGTCCAGGGGGGCAGCACCATTACCCAGCAGGTGGCCAAGAGCCTGCTTCTTTCTCCGGAAAAAAAATTCGAGCGCAAGTTCAAGGAGGCCATCCTGGCCTGGCGCATGGAAAAACGGCTTTCCAAGGCAGATATCCTGTATCTCTATCTGAACCAGATCTACCTGGGACACGCGGCCTACGGCGTGCAGGCGGCCGCTGAGAACTATTTCGACAAAAATGTCGAGGACCTCACGCTTGCCGAATCGGCCATGCTGGCCGGGCTACCCCAGGCCCCCAGCCGCTATTCCCCCTACCGCCACTTCAACCGCGCCAGGGAGCGCCAGAAGTACGTCCTCAACCGGATGATCGAAGAGGGCTATATCACCGCCGAAGAAGCCCGCCAGGCCCTGGCCGAGGCGTTGACCATCCACCCGCGGGTCAACGTCCATATCGCCGAGGCGGCCTACTTCACCGAGCAGGTGCGGCGCTACCTGGAAGAGAACTACGGCGAAGAGTTGCTCTATACCGGCGGCCTGGAAATCCACACCACCATGAACCTGTCCATGCAGCAGGCGGCCCAGAACGCGGTGCGGGAGAACCTGCGCAATCACGACAAACGCCACGGCTACCGGGGACCGCTGCAGGTGCTGAGCGCCGAGGAACAGGAGACCTTTCTTGCCCAGCAGCAGGCCGAATTCGGCGACCGCCCGCTGGCCGCCGGGGATTTTCTGCAGGCGGTGCTGACCGGCTCGACCAGCCAGGCCCTGCAGGTGCGGATCGGCTCCTTGGCCGGGGAGATTCCCCTGAAGGGGGCCGAATGGGCCGGCCCGCTGCGGGTGGTGACTCAGGGCAAGAACGCGGCGGGCAAAACCGACGGCAGCGAGACCAGGCTGCCCCTCGGCTCGGTCCTGTGGACCCGGGTCGAAAAGGTCAACGAGGGGGGTTCCCTGGTCCTCACCCTGGAGCAGCAGCCCGAAACCCAGGGGGCGATGGTGGCTCTCGATCCCCATACCGGCCAGGTCCGGGCCATGGTCGGCGGCTACGACTTTGCCAAAAGCCAGTTCAACCGGGCGATCCAGGCCCGCCGCCTGCCCGGCTCGGCCATCAAGCCGATCATTTACGCCGCGGCCCTCGATAAAGGCTACACCCCGGCCACGGTCATCCTCGACACCCCGCTGATCTACAAGGAAACCACCGACAGCGGCGAGGAAACCGAATGGAAGCCGCGCAACTATTCCGAAAAATTCTACGGACCGACCACGTTCCGCCAGGCCCTGACCCATTCGCACAACGTGATCACCATCAAGATCCTCGAGGATATCGGCGTCGGATACGTGGTCAACTATGCAAAAAAACTCGGCATCCAGTCGCCGCTGAACCGGGACCTGACCCTCGCGCTGGGCTCCTCGGCCCTGACCCCCCTGGAACTGGCCACCGCCTATGCGGTTTTCGCCAACGGCGGGGTGCGGGTCACCCCCACCTACATTACCCGGGTGGTCGACCGCGACGGCCGGGTCCGCGAATCGATCGATCCCGCCGATTTCCCGGAAGGGATCGGCCAAGGGCAGAAGCTGATCCGGCAGTCCCCCGAGCGGGTGATCTCACCGGAAACCGCCTATTTGATTACCAACCTCATGGAAAGCGTGGTCCGCGAGGGAACCGGCTGGCGGGCCAAGGCCCTCGGGCGTCCGGTCGCCGGCAAGACCGGAACCACCAACGATCTCAAGGACGCCTGGTTTACCGGCTTCACCCCGCAACTGGTGGCCGTTTCCTGGGTCGGGTACGATCAGGAGCGCCCCCTGGGCAACAAGGAAACCGGCTCGCGGGCCGCCGCCCCGGCCTGGGTCGACTTCATGCAACAGGCGGCCAAGGACATGGAACCCAGGGAGTTTCCGGTTCCCGACGACATCGAGTTCCGCCCCATCGATCCGGCCACCGGGCTGCTGACCCCCGAGGACAATGCCGAGGCCTATATCGAGGTTTTCGCTCCCGGTACCGCACCGACCCGCTACGCTCTTGACGAAACCCAGCCCCGCGCCCGGGATTTCTTCAAGCTCGACATGCTCGACAACTGACCGGTCACGGTTGCCCGGCCCGGTTGGGGGCACAGTCCACCCCGCTGCGCCATGCAAGATCCACCCGATTTCCCCGATTCGCCGGGAAATCGGGGCATCCCCTTTTCTCCCCGTTTTTCCTTGCTAAGCTTTTATGGATACATTCAATTCCTGGGAGGGAACGCCATGAACCTGCTGCTCACCGCCATCAACTTTTTTCTCGCCAACATCCTGTTCTTCTACCCGGTGGAAGCACGCTTCCACCAGCCGCTGCAGATCGCCATTGTGCTCCTGCTCGGCCTCTCCTTCTTCCTCCAGTCCTTCCTTTACCTTCGCCTCAAGCTCTTCAAAGGCAGTCGCGAGGAATCCTCCGCCCCCCGGCCGGCCCCGCCCGAAACGGTGATCCCTGCCCCCGCCCGGGAAGCCGATATCGAGGCCGGAGTGGTCCAGTTCCTCGGCCGATTGCAGGAGAAGGGGCGATTGGTCGACTTCGTCCTTGATGACATCGCGCCCTATTCGGACGAGCAGGTCGGTGCCGCCTCCCGGGTGGTGCATCAGGGCTGCCGGGAAGTTCTCCAGGCATGTTTTGCCATCGAGCCGGTCCACCAGGGCGAGGAACAGGAATCGGTCAGCCTGGCCGGCGATTACGACGCCGGCGCCTACCGACTGATCGGCAAGGTCCCCGAACGACCGCCGTTCCGCGGGACGGTTCTGCACCGGGGGTGGAAGACGACCAGGATTTCCCTGCCGCGGCTGACCGACGAAGCCTCGGCGGCCAGGGCCCGGGAAATCATCGCCCCGGCTGAAGTCGAAATCGGTTGAGCCGCGCGGAGGCACATACCATGGATAAACGGTTTGCCGTAGGCATCGATCTGGGTACCTCCAACTCGGCCATCGCCCTGGCCGAGGTCGGGCAGCCAGGGTCGATCGATATCCTGCCGGTCCCCCAGCTGTTTTCCGCGCAGGCGGTCGGCGACCGGGACATCCTCCCCTCGGCCCTCTATCTACCGCCGGAGAAGGAGCTCGAAAACCTCGGCGCCCGCCTCCCCTGGGTGGAGGAAGATCGCCATGGGGCCATCCTTGGCCAGTTCGCCCGGGAACAGGGTGCCCTGGTTCCCGATCGCCTGGTGAGTTCGGCAAAATCCTGGCTTGGCAATCCCCATATCGATCCCGAACAGCCGATTCTCCCCTGGAAATCCGACCTGGAGGAACGCAAGCTGTCGCCCTTCGAGGCCTCCCGGCGCTACCTCGACCACCTGCGGCGGACCTTGCTCCACCATCTGGGCCAGCGGGGGGTGGAAACCGGCCTGGACGCCTGCGAGGTGGTGGTCACGGTCCCCGCCTCCTTCGACGAGGTGGCCCGCGGCCTGACCCACCAGGCGGCGGTGGCGGCCGGCTGGCAGCGGGTCACCCTGCTCGAGGAGCAGCAGGCAGCCTTCTATCACTGGATCGCCCGGGCCGGCGACGGCTGGCGGGAGCAGATCGCGCCGGGTGAAATCGTGCTGGTCTGCGACGTCGGCGGCGGCACCGCCGATTTCAGCCTGGTGGCGGTCACCGAGGCGCAGGGGCTGCTGCAGCTGGAGCGCATCAGCGTCGGCGACCATATCCTGCTCGGTGGCGACAACATGGATCTGGCTCTGGCCTATACCCTGCGGGCCGAACTGGAGGGCCAGGGGAAAAAGCTCGACAACTGGCAGTTCCTCTCCCTCCACCATGCCTGCCGCAGCGCCAAGGAAGCCCTGCTCAGCGAGCCGGGCCTGGACGAAGTCCCGGTCGCCATCCCCGGGCGCGGCTCCAGCCTGTTCGCCGGAACGATCAGCACCCCCCTGCGTCGCCAGACCCTCCAGGCGATTGTGTTGGACGGCTTCTTCCCGGCCGCCGGGATCGAGGAACATCCCGCCCGGCGCCGCACCGCCGGCCTGCAGGAGTTCGGTCTCGATTACGCCGCCGATCCGGGCCTGAGCCGGCACCTGGCGTATTTTCTTGCCCGCAGCTACCAGAATGCACGCTCCAGCGAGGACCTTGCCCGGCTGGTCGGCGACCGGTTCCGGGAAGCCGCCGGGACCGGTTTCATCTGTCCCACCGCGGTGTTGTTCAACGGCGGAGTGTTCAAGGCCGAGGCCCTGCGGGCCCGCATCCTCGATCTGCTGCAGAGCTGGGGCGGGGAGCGCGGGGTCCGTGAGCTGGCCGGGGCGCATTTCGACCTGGCCGTGGCCAAAGGGGCAGCGGCCTACGCCCGGCTGCGGATCGCCGGCGAGGGGATTCGCATCAAGGCGGGCACCGCGCGCTCCTATTACCTGGGGCTGGAATCGTCGATGCCGGCGGTGCCGGGGTTCACGCCGCCGCTCAAGGCGGTGTGCGTCGTCCCCCAGGGGATGGAGGAAGGCAGCGAAATCGCCCTGCCGGAGCGGGAATTCGGCCTGATCACCGGCGAACCGGTGCAGTTCAGGTTTTTCTCCTCCAGCGTCCGCGCCGGCGATGCGGTCGGCGACATCGTCGCGGATCAGGCCGACCTGCAGGAAACCGCCAGGCTCGAGGCCACCCTGCCGTCGCCTGCCGGCGGCGGCAGGGAGATGATCCCGGTGCGGCTGCATTCGCTGGTCACCGAACTGGGCACCCTTGAACTCTGGATGCGCCACCAGGCCACCGGCCGGCAGTGGAAGCTCGAGTTCAATGTCCGCGGGGAGTAGGTCGATGGCTGCGCGTTACCTGATCGGCATCGACCTGGGAACCACCAACTGCGTCCTCGCCTATCTCGCCGCCGCCGGGACTGGCCGCGGCCCGCGGGTGCTGCCCCTGCCCCAGTGGGAATCGCCCCTGAGCGTGGTCCCCGACCAAACCCTCCCCTCCTTCTACTATCTGACCACCGGCCCCGAACGCCAGGCCGGATTCGCGGCCGCGGCCGAGGCCCCGGCCGCCGTTGCGGGCTGGGTCCCGGGCCGCTTCGCCCGCGAACGGTTGGCGCTAAACCCCGAACGCGTCATCCATTCGGCCAAATCCTGGCTGTGTCACGGCGGTGTCGACCGCACCGCGCCGATTCTTCCCTGGCAGTCAACCGACGTCCCGCCCGGCGAGCGGCTCTCGCCGGTGCAGGCCAGCGCCGCCTACCTCGCCTATCTGCGCGATGTCTGGAACCGCTGCCTGGGCGCAGCCGTGCCCGAGGCGCGCTTCGAGAACCAGGAAATCGTCCTGACGGTCCCGGCCTCCTTTGACGAGGCGGCCCAGCAGCTGACCTTCGAAGCGGCGCAGATGGCCGGCTACCCCCAAAACATCCGGCTGCTCGAAGAGCCCCAGGCCGCATTTTACGACTGGCTCGGCCAGTCCGGCCGGCTCCGGAGCCTGAGCGAGCTGCTGGCCGGCACCGAAGGGGGGCTGGCGCGAGTCCTGGTCTGCGACATCGGCGGCGGCACCACCGATCTCAGCCTTTTCGAGGTGGCCGCGGATCCTCTGGCGCGCACCGGCCTGGCCCTGACCCGGGTGGCGGTCAGCGAGCACCTGCTGCTCGGCGGCGACAACATCGATCTGACCCTGGCCCTGATCCTTGAGCAAAAGCTGACCGGCGGCGGCACCCGCTTGGCGGGGCGTCAATGGAACCAGCTGCTGGTCCAGGCCCGCCAGCTCAAGGAACGCCTGCTGGCCGACCGACAAGGCGCGGCGGTCGCCGCGGATACCGAGTTCCCGGTCAGCCTGGCCGGCAGCGGGGCGGGCCTGCTGGGCTCGACCCTGACCACCCGGATTAACGCCGAGCAGGTCAGGCAATGCGTGCTGGAAGGTTTTTTCCCTGAATGCTCGGCCGCCGACCGGCCGCGCAAAGGGGGTGCCGGACTCAAGGAATGGGGTCTGCCCTTTGCCGAGGATTCCGCCATCACCCGCCACCTGGCAGGGTTTCTCGAGGATCGACGGATCGACGCGGTGCTGTTCAACGGCGGAACCGTCACCCCGGCCTTTTTGCGCGAACGCCTGGTCGGCCTGATCACCCGTTGGCAGGACGGCCGGGCGCCGGCGGTGCTGACCAGTACCGGCCTGTCACTGGCGGTGGCCCGGGGCGCGGCGCGCTACGGCTGGATTCTCCGGCAGCCCGAGGCCGCAGGAAGGATCGCCGGGGGCCACGCCCATGCCCTTTACCTCGAGGTCCGGCACGGCAAAAAGGGCCAAAATCCCTCCCTGGTCTGCATCCTGCCCCGGGGCCTGGAGGCCAACCAGGCGGTGCGGATCGATTCAGCCGCCTTTGATCTGCTGGTAAACCAGCCGGTCCGCTTCCAGTGCTATTACAGCCACCGGCGTCAGGGCGATGGGCCCGGGGAGATCGTTTCCTGGAACGAGCGCGATTTTCACCCTCTGCCCCCGCTGCAGACCGCTATTCACCTTCCCGCCGAACGGCCCCGGCCGGCCAACAACCGCCTGCGGGTGACCCTCGAGGCGACCCTCAACGAACTGGGACTGCTCCAGCTATACTGTGTGGAAGCAACGGGCGGCGGCCGCTGGCGCCTCGATTTCAATCTGCGCCGGGGGGTCGAGGAGCCGCAACCGGCGCCGGCCGCGGAGGAACCCCTGGTGTCCGGGCGTCGTCTGGAGCAGGCCGAGGCCCTGCTGCGCGCCTTGTATGGCAAGAAAAAGGATCCCCGGCTGCCCCAGATCAAGCCGCGCCAGCTGATACGGGAACTGGAAAAGGTTTTGGGAGACGAGCGTGAAAACTGGGATTCGGCGACCCTGCGGGCGCTCTGGCCGAGTTTGGCTCAGGGCATGACGCGACGAGGGCGCAGCGCCGATCACGAAGCCGCCTGGCTTTACCTGGCCGGCTACGCCCTGCGTCCCGGATATGGCTATGCCCTGGACGAATCTCGCGTTGAGGAGCTGTGGCGCCTGTTTGCCCAGGGGATGGCCTTTGCCGGAGAAAAGCGGGTGCAGGTCCAGTGGTACCTGCTGTGGCGGCGAACCGCCGGGGGCCTCAATGCCCGCCGCCAGGAAAAGATCTTCAACCGCATCTTTCCCAATCTGCGCTCCCAGGCCAGGGAGACCGCCGAAATTCTCTATCTGGCCGGCTCCCTGGAGCGTCTGCGGACCGATCAGAAACTTCAGCTGGTCAAGGCGTTGACCACCGGCCTGGAAACCTCCCGCCTGCAAAACAAGGAGCCCTACGCCTGGGCTCTCGGCCGCCTGCTCAGCCGCACTCCCCTGTATGCCGGACCCGAGGCGGTGCTGCCTCCCGGGGAGGTGGAAAAGCTGTTCGCCCGCCTCCGCGATCTCGACTGGCGCGACCCGGCCCAGGCGCCGCTGATTCCCCTGTTGGCCCAGGCGGCCCGGCGGACCGATCTGCGCGACGTCGATGTCGATCCCGGGCTGCGCCTGGAGATCCTGGAAAAGATGAAAGAAGGTGGGGCCCGCCAGCAACAGCTGCGGGTGGTTCGGGAAATGATCGCCGTCGACGACAGCGACCGGGTGCGCCAGTTCGGGGAATCGCTGCCCAGCGGCTTGATTCTGGTGGCTAAGCCCGTCTGAGTCTTCCGCGCAGGCGGGTTTCAAGCGGCACGCCAGGTTTTCGGTCAATGCCCCGGGGCTTTTTTCAGTGCGGGCCGACCGTTGAGAAAGTGGCTGCCTGAGCCTTGCCAGAATTTTTCCGCCCCGGGGTGCAATGGGATTTCCACCCCGTAAAGCCCCAGGGAGGGGGCGATATCCCGGGCCACCTGGTGAACCCGGCCCATCTGCGCCAACCCTGCTTCGCTGAACAGGCTGATCAGAGCTTTCTCCACCAGCTCCTCGTCGACCTGGCTTCCTGCCACCCACAGGGCGGCATCCTGAAAGGTCGGCACGTCAGCCTGCTGCCCCCGGTAGGTGCCAGCAGGAATAATCATCGGCCGGTAGAACGGGTAGCTTTCGAAGACCCCCGCGGCCAACGCCGGAGACTGCAGATCAAGCAGGCGCAGGGCAATCTGGTCGCTCAACTCCGCCAGCGACTCGCTCGGGTAGCCGACCATCTCCCAGACCGCTTCGACCCGGGCGCCAGCCAGCTCCCGCGCGGCCATGCTGTAGCCGAGGTAGACCGGAATGATCTCCTGCCAGATCCCCAGGCTGCGGAAATACCGTTCAGCCGACAGAGCCGCCCCCGAACCGGGATTGCCGATCGCCACCCGCCTTTTGCGCAGATCCTGCGGCGACCAGATGCCGCTGTTGTGACGCACCACCAGATGAGCGGTGGCCCCATAAAGCCGCCCCAGAGCCAGGACATTGGCGGTCGGCGGGAGTTTTTTCTCCAGTTGCCCCAGGCTGCCGAGATAGGCATCACCGGCATAGACGATGGCCATGTCAAGCTCCCCCCTCTCGACCGCCCGCAGATTGGCCAGCGACCCGCCGCTGCGCTCGACACTGACCCGCAAACCCGGCTCGGCCAAGGCCAGAACCGCCGCCAATCCTTCGGCCACCTGCTGGTAGGTGCCGCCCGTCGGGCCGCCGCCGATGCGCAGCGGCGGCGCCTTGCGGCAGCCCCCTCCCGCCAGGATTGCCACCAGCAGCAGCCCGCCACCGATTGTCATCCGCCAGCCAGCATTCATGAATTACCTCGATTTTATGACCCCGATACGCGGGCACAGCGCCTCGACCGGGCAACTCGAACAGAGGGGGACCGGCGCCTTGCAGATCTGGCGCCCATGGTGAATAAGAACATGCCCGGTCTCGATCCATTTTGCCCGGGGAAGCAGCGCGCACAGATCCCGCTCGATCTTCACCGGATCGCTCTGGCGGGTCCAGCCGAGCCGCCCGGCGATGCGTTTGACGTGGGTGTCTACTACCATGCCGGGAATCCCGAAGGCGGTGCCCAGAACGACATTGGCGGTTTTGCGCCCCACCCCCGGCAACGCGGTCAGTTCTGCGAGGCTGCGGGGAACCTGGCCGCAATGATCCGCGATGATCGCTCTAGCGCAGGCCACCAGATTTTTCGCCTTGTTGCGGAAAAACCCGGTTGAACGGATATCCTCTTCCAACCCGGACAGGTCTGCCTCGGCAAAGGCCCTGGGCCCGGGATATTTTTTGAACAGCGCTTCGGTCACCAGGTTGACCCGTACGTCGGTGCACTGGGCCGAAAGGATGGTAGCCACCAGAAGCTCAAAGGGAGTGGAGAAATTAAGGGCGCAATGGGCCTCCGGATAGGTCCGTTTGAGGATTTCAAGAACTTGGAGAGCCTTTTTAACGGATGTCATGTCGGCCAAGGTGCGTGCTTCGCAGCGGGTTCCGCTTTGCTCCTCTAAACCGGCAAGTGCATGTTTATCCACCATTTCCACAGCCTTATCCACAGGATTGCGAATAACCGTCATCCCTCGCCCTGCCGGTAAGGCTGAAGGGCTGCGGCACTCCTATCCGGGGGCAATCTCCATCCGATTGCGATTCAGTTTCTCCACACGCAGATATTTGCGAGGATCGGTTACCTGCAGGGTCAGAACCAGGGGGAGATGGGAGGAAGCCTGGCGCGCCAGAGGGCCGCGCTCGATCCGCGAATCGACAATGCGCACGTCACCGCGAAGGTAGGCGCGATCCCTGCCCACCAGGGGAAACCAGGATGGATAGGTAGCATGCCAGAGCGGGCGCCGGGCCTTGCGCAGTTCCATGGTCAGGCTGACGTTGCCCGGTCCCCACAGCACATCGGCAAAATCCCCAAGCACCAGGGTCGGGCAGGTCAGGGAGCGGTTGCCGAGCAGGGTCGGTCCCAGCAGGCAGTCGATCTGGCGGCGGCGCGGTCCTGGAGCCGAATCGAGGCGCAGATTGAAAAGATGGAGGCGTTTTCCGGAAAGATCCGCGTCGGCGCGCAGGCAGAATCCACCGGAACCAAGATCGTATTCCTGGACGCCCCTTAAGGGATAATAGGACAGAAAAGCGTTGCTTCCCTGACAGGGGCCGGCGAAACAGCGCATGCCGAGTCGCTCGCCGAGATAGCGCAGCTGGTTTCCGTCCGCGGCGGGATTGACTTCCTGCAGGGCCACAATGTCCGGGGCCCCGGCGCCGATGACCTCCCGAACGCGGTCGGGATCCACCCTTCCGTCGTTTCCCCGGCAGCACTGGATATTGTAGGTCATGACGCGGATGGTGGTCATCGGACCCTCTTCCGACATGGGATCAACTGTAAGTCGGCTGCCAGAGTGCCTGTTTCCGGAAAAGCTCCCCCGGCGACCGAACACCGGGGGAGCCTCTGCTTACTTTTCGACCTGTTTGACCGCCTTGATGACGACCTGATCGACCGGGAGATTCTGGAACAGCCCATTGACCCGCTGGGTTTTGGCATTTCCAATCATATCAACAATATTCATCCCTTCAACCACTTTTCCAAAGACCGCGTAGCCATATTCCTGAGGGGTCTGGCCGCGGTGGTTGAGGAAGTCGTTGTCCTTGAGATTGATGAAAAACTGGCTGGTCGCACTGTCGACGACGTTGGTCCGAGCCATGGCGATGGTTCCGCGTTCGTTCTTCACGCCGTTGCCGGCCTCGTTCTTGATCGGGGCTTCGGTCGGCTTGCGCTTGAGCTCCGTCGTGAACCCCCCCCCCTGGATCATGAAATCCTTGATGACCCGATGAAAGATCGTACCCTGGTAAAACCCCTGGTCCGCATACTCAAGAAAGTTTTTTACCGTTGCCGGGGCATTTTTCTCGTCAAGTTCAACGGTGATGTTGCCGAGGTTGGTTTCCATGACTACCCGGGGTCCTGCCCAGACCGGCGCGCTCATCAGTAATACCAGCAGCATGACAATGATTGATCGCATGGTATATCTCCTCGATGTTTTGGGTTGATCTTTAGATGTCTTCAGCTTTCAGTTCCCGCTGCATCAGATCGGTAACCGCCTGGCGGGCATTTTTGTCCTGATAGAGAATCAGGTACATCTGTTCGGTGATCGGCACCTCGACGCCGATTTTTTGCGCCAGCTGGTAGGTCGACAGGGTGGTTTTGACCCCTTCGGCGACCATGTTCATGCCGGCCAGAATCTCATCGAGGGTCTTGCCGCGGCCCAGCTCCATGCCGACCGTCCGGTTGCGGGACAGATCGCCGGTGCAGGTCAGGACCAGATCCCCCATGCCGGCCAGCCCGGAAAAGGTGACCGACTTGGCGCCGAGGGCCACCCCAAGGCGGGTAATCTCCGCCAGGCCCCGGGTAATCAGGGCCGCCCGGGTATTGTAGCCGAAGCCGAGGCCGTCGGAAACCCCGGCGGCCAGGGCGATGACGTTCTTCAGCGCCCCTCCCAGCTCCACCCCGATGACGTCCTCGTTGCGGTAGACCCGAAAATAATCGGTGCTGAAAATCTCCTGGACCCGCTGCGCCACCTCTCGGTTCTGCGAGGCCACGGCCACCGCCGTGGGCATCCCGGCAGCAACCTCGCGGGCAAAGGAAGGGCCGGACAAAAAGGCCAGACGATTCTTCACCGATTCTCCCAGGACCTCGGCCAGGACCTCGGCCATCGGCAGCAGGGTATCGTTCTCGATCCCCTTGGAGGCCGAAACGAGGATGGTCTGGGGGCCGATATGGGGGCCGGCCCCGGTCACCACCCGGCGCATGACCTGGGAGGGGGGCACCAGCAGCAGCAGATCCTTGCCGGCCGCCACCTCAGGAAGATCGGCGGTGAACTCGAGGTTTGGCGCAAGGGCTATCCCCGGCAGATAGAGGTCATTTTCACGGTTGAGCCGCATGCGCTCCACCAGATCCTGCTCGTAAGCCCAGAGGGTGACTGGGTATCCCTGCTTGGCCAGCAGATCGGCCAGGGTCGTTCCCCAACTGCCGGCTCCGACGACACCGATATTCATGGCTGCTAATCCTGTCCGATGGCTGCCCCGCGCCGCAACCGGAAGGGTTCAACCGGCGGAGGCGAAGTGTCTTTGGGCGTAGCGCACCTAAATGGCTTTTTTCTTCTTTTTGATCCGTTCCTGAACCTGCTCGGTTTTCTTTTTCAGGGCTTCGGGGTTGGGATAGGTCCCCTTGAGCTCTTTGAGGATGTTAAGGGATTCTACCAGGTTTTCCTCTTCCTCGAGCACCGCCGCCAGGCCAAACCGAGCTTCCAGGGTATAGGGGCTTTCCGGCCAGGTTTCGATGACCTGGCGGTAGGTGTGTTCCGCCTCCTCAAGCGCCCCCTCCAGGGCATGAATGACGGCGATCCGGAAATTCACCTCGGCCAACAGCGGGCTCTCGGGGTAGTTTTTGGCCAGGCTGTCGAACTCGATGCGTGCCTGTTCAAAATTGTTCAACCGGAAGTAACTGTCCGCCACTTCGTACTGGATCCGGTCGCTTTCGGTCGCGCCCGCATCAAGGATCTTCTGGTAGGCGACGATCGCCCGGTTGTAATCCCGCAGCCGGTTTTTGTAGATCTCGGCCACCTGGCGGCGGGCTCTGGCCGCCAGGTCCGCATCGGGATAATCCCTTTCCAGCTGCAGATAGGCAAGGAGCGCCTCGTGGTATCTGTGCAGGTAGATGTTCAAAATTTCCGCGGCATTGAACAGGGCCCGGGGGGCGTCCCGAAAATCCGGACTTTGCTGGTGGATGGCCTGAAAGGTCTCGGCCGCCTGTCGGTAATCGCCCGCTTCCAGAAGCTGTTCGGCGCGGGTGAAGGTTTCCTCCTGCCGGTTATGGATATCCCCGAGGTACAGGTAGGCGCCGGCGGCAACGCTGGCTACCATCAACGCCAGCGCAACGACAGGGCGGCGGCGCTTTTTAGATCTCTTCCTCCGGATCCTCAGCTCCTCCTTCAAAAGCTTCTTCTTCAACTTCTGAATTTTCATCTTCCTCGTCCTTCTCGGCCAGTTTGGCCACCGCCACGATACGCTCGCCGGGTTCGAGCACCATCAGGCGCACCCCCTGGGTATTGCGACCGATGACCGACAGCGCAGCGACGCTGGTACGCAGCACCTTGCCCCGGTCGGTGATGAACATCAGATCCGAATCGTCGGTAACCAGCTTGATATCCACCACTTTGCCGTTGCGCTCGGAGGTCTTGATGGTGATGATCCCCTTACCGCCGCGGCTCTGAATCCGGTACTCCCCGAGATCGGTCCGTTTGCCGTAGCCGTTTTCGGTGACCGTGACCAGGGTGGCGGCGGTCGCATCGGTGACCACTTCCATGCCGATGATCCGGTCGTCATCCTCGAGCAGCATCCCCCGTACGCCTCGGGAGGTGCGACCCATGGCCCGCGCATCGGCTTCGGGGAAACGGATCGCCTTGCCGCTGCGGCTGGCCAGCAGGATATCCATGGTACCGTCGGTGAGGCGGGTGGAAACCAGCCGGTCGCCCTCGTCGATGGTCAGGGCGATGATCCCGCCGACCCGCGGGTTGGAATAGGCCATCAGATCGGTCTTTTTGACCACGCCTTTTTCGGTGGCGGTGATGATGTATTTGCCCTCGACGAATTCCTTGACCGGAAGGATCGAGGTCACCTTCTCCTCCGAAGAGAGCTGCAACAGGTTGACAATCGCCTTGCCCCGCGAAGCCCTCCCTCCCTGGGGGATTTCATGGACCTTGAGCCAGTAGACCTTGCCCTGGTCGGTGAAGATCAGGATGTAGGAGTGGGTCGAGGCGATGAACAGCCGTTCGACGAAATCTTCGTCCTTGGGCCGCATCCCGGTTTTGCCCTTTCCGCCCCGGCGCTGGGCCCGGTAGAGCGAGACGGCGTTACGCTTGATGTAGCCGGTATGGGAGACGGTAACCACCATGTCTTCCTCGACAATCAGGTCCTCGAGAGAGAGATCGCCGGTCATCGGCACGATTTCGGTGCGGCGCGGATTGGCGAACCGGTCTTTGAGTTCGAGCAGTTCGGCCTTGATGATCTTGAGGATTTCCACCTCGCTGGCGAGAATCTCCTTGAGCCGGGCGATCAACGCCAGGACCTGGTTGTACTCATCGATGATCTTGTCCCGCTCCAGACCGGTGAGCCGATGCAGGCGCATATCGAGAATCGCCTGGGCCTGGATGTCGCTGAAGGCAAAGCGGGCGATGAGCCGTTCCTTGGCCTCCGGGGAGTTGGCGCTGGTCTTGATGATCTGGATCACCTCATCGAGGTTCTCCAGGGCGATCTTCAGGCCTTCCAGGATATGGGCCCGGGCCTCGGCCTTTTTCAGATCGAAGATGCAGCGCCGGGTTACCACTTCCTTGCGGTGATCGATGAACAGGTCGAG
>NPID01010528.1_pt1 | contig 15918 bp, 17 predicted proteins | sample 8637491 | NCBI WGS metagenome assembly NPID01 (sample SAMN07420843, study PRJNA396082) | bioreactor metagenome | isolation source: sample BA6 brine-fed electro-methanogenic bioreactor BA | place: Japan: Kochi | collected 2016-06-14 | reverse complement strand
TCTGCCCCGGGTTCAACTTTTGAATATTATTTTTAAATCCTCATGGGAATTTATATCCCCTCAAGATATTAATCTAATCTCTTTTTGAAAAAATATATAGTCTTCCAAAAGCATATATGTCTTTAATACAAAACAATTATCATTATATTTTAACTTTTTTTTAAATTCAGGTGATGCAGTGAAATTTAACAATATAGTTTATGATTCACATATTATTGAAAATAAATCATCCATAAATTCCAGGGATTCCTTGAAAGAATCTAAAGTGGTTGTTTTACAACCCGTAGGGTACCCTTTCAGCTGTAATTTAATTGATACTCCTAAAATAGAAGTATTTGATAAACAACTTTTTGAAATCTATGCCAGGGAACAATGGGAGGGCTTTAATGCAGTGGAGGGTTCATTTTTATTTGATCAAAAAATATTGCCCGATTTTGCTTTTAAAGTAATAAAAGCCCATCCTGATAACTCTAAAATCACTTCCTCAACATCTATTATTTTGATTGATAATCAGGAAATCAATGAAATTAAAAATATGGAAACTGACATCAAAATGGAAGATGTGATTGGCCAAAAACAGGCTAAATTGAAATGTAAGATTATACAAAAGTACCTGAAGGACCCGGAACACTTCAAGGGATGGGCCCCCCGGAATGTGCTATTTTATGGTACTCCTGGTACAGGTAAAACCATGCTGGCTAAATCACTATCAGGGGAACTAAAAGTTCCTCTATACCTGATAAAGGCCACCAGTTTAATTGGAGATCATGTGGGGGATGGATCTCGACAAATACACGATTTATATGATCTGGCTTCAAAAACTTCACCCTCTGTGATATTTATTGATGAAATTGATGCTATTGCCCTTGATCGTAAATTCCAGTCTTTAAGAGGGGATGTATCCGAAGTTGTTAATGCCCTTCTAACTGAAATGGATGGAATTAAAGATAACCTGGGGGTGGTTACCATTGGAGCTACTAATAATCCTTCACTTCTAGACTATGCCATCCGGAGTAGATTCGAAGAGGAAATTGAATTTAAACTACCAGATGAGAATGAAAGAAGGGAAATGATTGAAAAATATATTGAATCCATGCCTCTGGAGGTAAAAGTATCCCGTACTAAATTGGCCCAATCATCCAAAGGAATGTCAGGAAGAGATATTAAAGAAAAATTACTTAAAACCGCTCTGCACAAGGCCATTTCTGAGGATAAATCTACAGTGGACAGGGAAGATATTGAATACGCCCTTAAAAATTATCAAACAGAAAAGAATGAGCCCAAGAACATGTTTGCCTAGTCTATTTAATTCAAACTTATAAATGGCGGTAAATCCATGAATATCAAGGAAATGTTTTTAGACTCCAGTAGATATGCTGCTTCAGACTGGACTAAATTCATATCTTTAGGGATACTGTTTGTTCTAACTGATTTTTTAGATAGGCTATCTTTGGAAAAATCATTTTTAGATTGGACCTGGTTGCTATTTCTGGTGTGGATTATTTTATTTTTCATCCAGGCGGGATATATTTTTAGAATAATAGAGTTTTCAGTGAAGGGCCATGATCAATTACCTCATTTTAATAACCTTAAAAATCTATTCCAACATGGTGTAAAGGATTCAGTGGTATTTACCATTTATCTTTCTTTTCCACTAATCTTTTTTTTAATATTTTTAATAGCAGACTCCTCAAACTGGACAGTAGAAGTATTTTCTAATAATGAACTATTATTTTGGGTTTTAACTGCAGGATCCCTAATATTTTTCATATTATTTCAAGGAGCTATTCTTAATATGGCTCACCATGAAGGTAGATTCAGATCTGCTTTTAATTTTAAAGAGATTTACTTAAGAATAAAAAGAGTCAAAATTCAAAAATTCGTAATTACCTGCATTTTAACCGGGATAATTATCTGGCTTTTAGAACCTTTTTTCCTGGAAGATGTGGCACATTCCATTGATTATCCTTTAGGTGCTATTATAGACGTAATAATTGCCCCTTACCTGGCTATTTTAACCAGCAGGTTTTTAGGTATAATGGATCGCTATTAAAAAAATAAATAAAAAAACTATTCGACTGAAAAAAGAAGTTTACAAGTTTCAATCAGAGATTCATCATCTTCTTCTGCGGCTTTTTTAAGATTCAGGATCATATCATATAGTATCTTATCCACCACTGATCTGGTAAGATTATCCACTACATGCTCTTTTCCCTGCAAGTCTCCCAGCTTTTTCAAAGCTTTCTGGGTTTCTTTAGTTCTGACTATTTCCATTTTCTTTCTAATATCCCGCAGGACTGGTTCAATTTTAAAATGCTTTAATGAATTTAAAAGAAGATCTAACTCTTCTTCTACAATTTTTTCTGCTTGGAGAGCTTCTTTTTCACGTAATTTTTTATTTTTATTAGCGATACCTCGTAAGTCATCAATATTAAATACCTTAACTCCTAATTCCATTACTCTATCTTCAATATCTCGGGGATTTGCTATATCCACCATTACCAGCGAGTTTCTTCTATGAGGAGGAACTGCTTTTTTTACCTTATCATAAGTCAATATGGGATGGGGGGCACCGGTGGCACTAATAATCACATCTGCATCGGACATAGCTTCCATAAAACGGTCAAAATGAATGGCATAGCCACCTAATTCTTTAGCTAATTTTACAGCACGATCATAAGTCCTATTAGAAACAACTATGGCTTTTAAATGTTTTTCAACCAGCGCTTTAGCCACGAGAGTTCCCATTTTACCGGCACCAACTACCAGAACCTTTTTACACTTTAAATCTCCGTGCATAGATTCTGCCAGCTCAACAGCAGCAGATCCAATAGAAACAAAACCCCTATTTATATTTGTTTTATGTCGAACAGACTGACCTACATGGATGGCCTTGTTGAAAACGCAATCCAGGACGGTTCCACAACTTCCATCCTTCAAACCTGCTTTTTTTGCATCTTTTATCTGGCCCAGTATCTGATCTTCCCCAATAATCATTGATTCCAAACCAGAAGCCAATTTTAAAAGATGTTTAAGGGCTTTTTCGTCTTTTTCTATTACAAAATTACTTTCATAACCATTCCAGTCCATATCTACATCTTTAAGTTCATTAAGTACCAGGTAATATTCCGCCCGGTTGCAGGTATTGAGGGAGATAGATTCCTGAACTTCATACTTTTTACTTAAATCCTGAATAAGGTCTTCTAAGGTAGCAGTAGAATTTTCCATAGTATTAATATCAGCGATTTTGTGATCAACTCTTATATTCAGAATCAAGAACTTCCCTCCTTATTATAATTAGAAACCATGGGTTGTTCCATTAATTTTAGTTAAATATTCCCTTACTTGAGATTTAGCCTCTTTCAGTTTGCCTTCATTTAATAATTTAATTATATCCGGGTTATTTAATATTTGGTAGAGATGAATTCTTCTTTTTTTTTGATCACTTATTTTATCCTTAAGTAATTGCCTTGCATAGTGCTGTAATTCAATTTGAAGTAGATCCTCATCTTTAATAGCTTCTTGAATTTTTTTTCTAAGTATTCTGGCCATTAAAGGACTTTTTCCACCTGTAAAAATTGATATTTGAGCATCTCCCACAAAAAAGCTGGTGGGAACTATAATATTGCCTTCTAAAGGATAGTCAGCCCGGTTTAAAAGTTTATCTTTACCAAGTAAAGCTGCCTTGTTATTTAATTCATTATCACCGCTAGCTACTACCACCAGATCTGCCCATTTAATCCATTTTTCTATTTCATTAACTGGCTTTTCAATGGCACCTAACTTCAATAGTTTTTCAGGGACGGTTCCCCCAGTTATAATCACTTTTGAATGAGCATCAAGAAATTTAAGTGCTCTTCTTTGGCCTACTTCGCCTGATCCAACGATTAAAACTTTCTTTTTTTCCATATTCAGAAAAAGCGAAGTCCAGCCCATAAAAATTAACTCCAGAAATTAATAATTATTCCAGATTCTTCATTCTTAAGACTTTCATGGCGGTTCTTAAATCATTGCCACATTCCTTTAGAATGTTACTTGCTTCTCCCTCTGAAACATTAAATGTATCTGAAAGGGCTTTAATACTTTCTTCATCGGAATAATCATCTTTACCTACCAATTCTTCTGATAATTGTTTTTTCAGTTTCATGTATTGGTCAGTACTCATGTCAATTCGGCGCATAACCATATCCCTTAAGGGGCAGGGTTTAGATGGTTTACAACACCAGACTAAAGACCCGAAACAGGTTCCTTCTCCCTGTCCCAATGCTGTTTTTTTCCCGAATTCCTCTTTTATTTTTATATATTCCTGTGGTGTACGATTAGAATCTTCTAAAGCGTGTAATATAGGGCAAGGTTTCACAGGAGGACAACAAAAAGCAAGTGCTCTTTTATCTCCTCCGCGACATACGTGTGATGGTGCATCTTCCCATTCCATATAAAAATCCTCCATTAACTTGATTTGAATAATTAAATTTAATTGATTTTTTTAGTTTGGTTATTAAAATATATAAATTTAAGAAAAAGATTAGAAAATTAAATAAATAATAGAATAAAAAAAAATTTATTCTTCACCCAGCATCTTCTCTTTTTCAGTAGGGGTTAACTCCTCTATAATAGATTCCGGCTCCCCTATTTTAAGTATTTTACCCCCTCTCATGAGACAGGCCCGGTCACAAACATCCAGCACAAACTCCATGTCGTGGGAAATAATTAAAAAGGTTTGATTTAGTTCTTCTCGAGCTTTAATTATGGAATCGGTAACCTGAACCCGTGTTATAGGATCCATAGTTCCGGTAGGCTCATCTAGAATTATAATATTGGGTTCTTTAATCAGTACCTGTGCCAGAGCTACCCGGTGTCGTTCTCCACCACTTAACTCATCTGGAGATTTTTTTAAAATTGATTCGGCATATTCATCATCGAATCCCACTGCCTTTAATACGTATATGGCCTTCATTTTTGCAAATTCCGCAGGCAATTCCAGACTTATAGCTTCAGTCAGGTTTCCTAAAACATTTCGGTGGGGATAAAGGCTGTATTCCTGGTGTAAAATTCCAAGATAAGGCATAACTCTCCCTCTACCAACCGGGCCTTTTTGGGTCATATCGATCCAGTTTTCTCCCAGTCTTACCATAATTTCACCGGAACTGGGATCAGTAAGGCCGAATAATATCCGGGATAAGGTGGTTTTGCCGGCCCCACTAAGGCCCACCACTCCAAAGATTTCACCTTCATCCACGGTGAGATTTACTCCATCTACAGCTTTAACTACCCCTCGATCAATGGAGTAGTAATGTTTTTTAACCTCTTTCATTTCAATTATAGGGGCATCAGATTTAAATTCTTCTCCCTTTTCTGGTAAGGGGACCTGTGCCATGAATTTTTCCACAATTTCAGTAGGGTTTCCTTCTGCAATTATTTCCCCTTTTTCCAGCCAGATTACATAATCTGAAAGTTTTTTCATTACCTCTGGCCAATGAGAGGTTACCACCATGGTCACGCCCTTTTCTTTAACCCCTTCAATCAGGGCCTGATGTAGCAACTCGGCAGTTTTAGGATCAAGAGTACCGGTAGGTTCGTCTGCTAGAAAGAGCATAGGGTCTTTTGCTATTTGACGAGCTAAAACTACTCTTTGTTTTTCTCCACCACTTAAATCACGGGCAATATGGGTAATTCGGTGAGTCATCTGGCTTAATTCAAGAATATCCAGGGCCCGATAAGTACTTTCTTCATAATCCACGTCAATCATGGATTTTATAACGTTATCAATTACGGTGTCATCTTCATAAAGGGCGAAGGTTCTCTGCAGCATAATGGATATTCTTCTTTTAATTGCAGCGAAAACCTTACGATCAGAGTCCCAAAAATTAACACTCTGTGCTTCAAATTCACTACCACATCCACATCCACAAACTGAGCCGACTTTAGATGGCGGCTCAACACGCAGACATTCCTGGCAGATTGCTATATTATAGGTGATACTACCCTCATCAGGTTTATAATCCTTCATCCCCCTTAACATATTTATGAGGACTGACTTTCCTGAACCACTTCTACCTAAAATACCCAGGACCTGACCTTCATTTATGGTCAAATTCAAGTTTTTTAAAACAGGAACTCCTTTAAAACTCTTGGTAATGTTTTCCAGCACAATAAAAGACATTGAACCACCTTTTAAAAATATTTATTATCAAATACTATTTATTAATTCTGCACATACAATTATTATTAATATAATTATTTTATGCAGCTTAAATTTTTATAATTAAATATAATCACACTTCGATTTTGACAATTAATTATAATTAATATAACTATAATATGCAATAGCTTATTAAATTTTATTTTTTTTACTTAGAATTTTTTTAAGCTATCATTCTAATTTTTCCTGAAAATAATTTTCAACTAAAAAAAAATTAACTTAATCTAATTTTTGACAAATCAAAATTCAATTTACCTGCCATGGCTGCCCGGGCAATGGATATCCCCTGGGCACCGGAATCAATCATTTTTTGGGCAGAATCTAAATCAGTTATGGAGTTATTGCCAATTATAAAAATAGAACATCTATCTTTGATTCTTGTGATTAAATCCAGATCTGCTTCTTTATATCCTGGTTTCATGGCATCCACATGGATAAAATCTGCCCCGGTATTTTCTATAATATTTACTATTTTCAACTCATCTACCCCGGGTACATGGGCTCTTATCTTAACAGAAACTTTGCTTTTAGCTTTTTTTACCACATGCAAGACAAATTCTTCCATAAAATCGGGATTGCTAAGTAAAGCCTGTCCACAGCCAATGGATGTTATTTCTTTTTGACGGCAATGGGCATTTATTTCCACCACATCCACCTTCTTTAATTTAGATATTTCAATTATTGGATCCGGGGTAAGGGAACGAATATTAACTGATAATTCACCATTCCAATTTTCTTTAATTTTATCGGCTTCTTTTTTAATCTTGTCTATTAATTCCCCTTCAGATATATCGAATTCCAGCCTTCCCCTTTCCATTATTTTTTTCCCAGCATGGATGGTGGGTTTATCTGCATTGTATCCTCCTAGTGTCACCATATCAAATCCACAGGGGATAAGTTTTAAACAGAAATCCGCATTGGTTATTCCAGCCATAGGAGCAAGTACTTTAATAAAACTCACACTCACAAAATAAATTTTAAGGAATTATTTAATCTTAGACTTTTTTTTGAAAAATAAAAAAAATGTTCATTCTTTCATCACATGAACCAGATCATAAGTAAAGCCATCACGAATTTCTTCTAAAGCTAAATCAGCTAGATTAGCTGCTTTTTCAGCTGTAGGGGCTTTTCCTATACCTGCTTTTAAAGCCACATTTATCTCTGCTTCGATTTCTTCAATAATTTTAAGTAAACCCTCTGGTTCCAGTCCATTGCAGGGGGACATGAAGTTGTCTCCCCCAATGAAAAATAGCAATGACCCTTTTTCAATTAACTTTTTCATTAAAAAATGCTGTACTCTATTAACAATAAAAGAAGTATCATAAGCAGGGACTATGTCTGTCAGGGATTCGGTAATACCATTAATATCAATATGGGCTAACTGTACAAAACTTTCTTCTTTATTAACCAGACCATCAATAGCCAGGATTTCACTTCTATCCTCAGATTGGGCGCCACCATAATTTTGAAGGGCTTTAGAAGCATTTCTTTGTGCATCATAGGGTGTTTCAGCCGCTCCTACTCCCATACTGACAGTTATAGGGTATCTGTTCCTTATGGATCTTTGAATTCGGAGGTGGTCTTCCACATCACTGTTATTGGTTACAGCCAGCATATTGTCAAATCGGGTGAAAAAAACCAGTCCCTGCTTGGCAGCAAACTGCCTCTGCAAATCTGCATAAAGTTCTGCCTGTAGAATTTGTAGATCGGATTCGGTCCTTGGAGCTGGAGTAACTGTCCAGGGCCCGTAATTATCAATTTGAATTAGAGTCATCTGTATCATATTTATTCACCCAAAATTACTTTGGCTAACATTATTTTATCCCCTATGTTACGCATCTTGGTTTTTGTTATTATAACCTCTTTAATTAGTTTTTCTATTTTAGTTTTTAAAGCAGCGTCTTGTTCATCAATAATAAATTTATCTAAAAAATCAGAATAAATGGTACTGACTCCCCAGGACGATACTTCATAACCAAGAGCTTCCATAAATTTAGCTGCAGGCCCACTTACTGGATTATTTCCAATTATGGGGGATACTCCCACAACATAATTATTTTTCAAAGCTTTTTTAACTCCTTTTAAAGATATTATTGGCCCAATCGAACTTACAGGATTAGAAGGCCCAATAATCACTATTTCTGAATTTTCTATACTTTCCACCAGCTCAGGTACAGGTTCCACCTGATTGTAAACTACATCTTTTACAGGACTTTTTCCCTGTTCCTGAACTAAAAATTGATGAAAACTAATTTCCCTAGAGGGAGTGATAATTTTTATCCGGGACTGCTGATTACTCATGGGAATAACCCTGGAAGCTATACCCAACCTACTTCTTTGAATATCAACGACTTTGGATAAATCGTACTTTTCCATTAAATTAGTTTTTTGTATTTTAAAAGCCCGATCTTTATCCCCAATTTTTAAGAGTTCTGGTGTTCCCAATTCACTTAACTTATGGTGGGTTATGAATGTATCGTCTTTAATCCCATACCAGGTATCTTCATTTATGATATCTGCCAGGGTATAAAGCACGGTATCGATATCAGGAGCAACATAAACTCCTGAAAAATAATCGTTTTCCACCGTATTTACTACCACATTAATCTTTTCCGGATCAACTATTTTTTTTATACCCTGAATTAATTTGGGGGTTCCGGTACCACCAGAAAGTACTGTGATCATAATAACTCTCATCTAAAGATTTAAATATACTTTGTGATTAACAAGCCTTATTCTAAAAAAAATATTTGATATGGATGGAGGCAAATTAAACTGGTATTATCTAAATTATTTTTATTGGCGGAATGCATCATATTTTTTAGGTCGGATTAGATCTTGAGCTCCAGATTCAGGATCTTTTAGAATTTCAAAACTAGAGTAACCCCTTACAACCACTACTGGCATACCTTCATCAGCCTGGCCCATTATTAATGAGGCTGAGGCTGCTAATTCATCGGCAACTGCGATTTGAGTTGTTTCTAATTTACGCCCATAAAGATCAATCTCACCTTTCCGATTCCAGATAGTTTTTATCCCGGAACTTCCAATGGCCACTCCCACAGCACCTTCCCGGAAGGGCCTTCCCTGGGTATCAGAAATAATAACTGCTAATTGTTTGCCAATTTTTAATTCTATATTTTTTCTTAGATTTTTGGCACTTTTATCTGGATGGAGGGGTAAAGGAGTAGCCCAACCTTTTTCAACATTGGATTCATCTATTCCGGCATTTGCACAAATAAATCCATGATTGGTTTCAGTTACTATAAAATCATTTCCTACTTTTACTATTTCTCGGGAATGGTTTAATATAGCTTCCATTAATTCTGGACTTTTACCAGTTTTTTGGGCCAGATGATTTGCTTTTTTACCGGGTTTAATTGAATCCAGGTTTATATAATTTCCCTCTGCTTTGGATATAATGGTTTCTGCTATAACAATAATATCCCCATCTTTCCACTTCAGTCCCTGATTAAAGGCAACATCTACAATTAAAGAGGATAAATCATCATCTTTTTTTACTAAAGGTAAATTTTCAAGACCAATTAATTCTATTTTCATTAACCCACCCATATAAAACTGGCAAAATTTGTGTTTCAAAATAAAAATATAATAAATTTATTTATTCTTAATTAATTAGATTTATTCGCTGGATTTTTAGAATTTAAAAGGATTAAGAGGCTATTTTTAATTTTAGATAAATACTAGATGGTGCTTAATTCCCAGTTAGCACCAGCAAAAGCAGCGGCTGAGGTAACTTCATTACTGAATTCTTCAAATTTTCCCTGGTTCATTATAAATTCTGCCGCCTCTTTAGAATTTTTTGCTTCAAATTCTACTTTTTGAGGGGCGATGTGTTCGTAGGTTGAAATGTATCTTACTTCACCGGCAGGAATTTTTTCCACCAATATGCCCTGGTGAGTCACGATTCCAATAAAGCCTTCTCCCTCCTTTTTAATTGCCCCTGCAATTCGGGGAGTATTATAATCATCCTTTTCATAATCCATGGCCAGAAGAGAAAGTGCAATAGCATCCCTTATATTCATCCCTAAAGATATTTTATCAGCTATTACGTCCGTATGGGATCCATTGGATACCACAGCCACATCATCCACAATTTTAATACAGTTGTAGGCAATGTAAGGACTTTCAAATATGTCTTTTTCATAGCCTTCTTTCGGAATGATGGCAGCACTTCCTTCAAATTCTTTAGCCATTCTATTTGGAAAAGATCTGCTGGAAACCCGGTAGGCTACAAATGTTCCATTTTCATTACTTCCTAATGCTAATATTCTTCCAAGATACATCTTTTTCACCTGATAATTCGAATAATATTCCTTTTTCCGGGAATTATTTTTTTAAACTATTCTGGAGATTTAACTGCTTTATTTGTAGGCAGGTCTGGTGGGGATGTAATTATTATTTTACCCTCCTTGGGTTTTATAATAAGCTCACCTTCATCAATCACCCGGGTATGCACTGCAATCGCACTATTTCTAATAAAACGGGACATATCTTCCCCATTAACTAGTACTTCTCTTAAACCCGCCACCGGTATTAAATAATATTCAGATGGACCTGCATTTTCATCTATTTCTGGTTTACCGGTAACTGCCGCTGATTGATCCGCAACCTGAAATGTACTGGTAACCACTAAAAAGATTAATATGGTAAAAAGAATGTCAATGAAAGGAACCATATTAAATTTAGGGCTACTACTGTTTAGTTGATTACGGTATTTTTGTATATCCATAGTCATGTAAAAAACCCTTTTTTATTTATTTTAGGAAAGTTTCTATTTTAATGCCGGGATAGTGGATGTTTTACTGCTTGAGTTTACTCATCACAATTTCGGCATTAGTATTGCATTTTTCCAGTATGATATTGTTAATACTCTTTTCCAGCATACTGGGTTTGAAGGCCACCCAGATATTAGCCTCAGGATCATTTATCTTTTTTACATTAACAATCCCTTCTGATTCCTGTAAGGCCTCTATAGCCTCTTCAAGATCTGCATCCACCTTTATTTTCATTACAGCATAACTCCAGTTAGTCATTTTTTTGGCAAGTTCAATGCTGTCCATTTCTTTATCAATATGGCTTTTTATATATGAATAGAAGGGTACCAGTACAATGGCTACACTTAAACCCATAATGGTGGTTATTAATGCGATGTAAATCCCTTCAGCCAGGGCAGCAGGTTCGGCACTCATTCCAATTTCCCGGAAGGTATAAAACATACCAATAACTGTACCAATCAAACCCATCAGGGGAGCTATTTCAATAATGGTTTTCAGGGTTTCCATGCCCTTGGTCATCCTACCCATTTCCACGATGAATACCCTTTCCATAGCATCTTCCACTTCACCCTTATTCCGGTATCCAATTTTAAGGGCTTCAGAAATAATCTTGGATATAGGGTTCTGGAATTGGCCGATGGCTCTTAGTGCCTCAAGTGACCCTCCTTTTTCCATAGAATCATTAACGGTTCCAATTATCTGAGCAGTATTTACTCTTGATATTTTTTTTAAATAAACAATTTTTTCCAGTGAGGTAAATACACCATATATACCTACTATAGCAATGAGGTAGGTGATTATGCCTCCACTTTTAAACATTTCCAGGATAGTTCCCAGTGTATTGGTAAAAAAATCCAGAATCATTTTATCATCTTTTATTATTAGAAATTGTATTTAATTTAATTCAAATCATATTGGGTTATTATCTTATAAACTTATCTGCTCCTAACATTTGATTAGAGGTCTCTATTTAAATACTTTCATAGAATGTGGTTTTAGATAAACATAAGTTCATAAAATTAAGGGGGTCCTTATTAATCTTCTTATTTTTACAATTTTTTAATTGTCCTTCATTTTCTTTACAGTTGCCCAGGACTTACGTACAAATTCCGGCATATTGTCGTATTTAAAATTTTTTAAAAAGGCTTTGGTACGGGGGTCACTGGGATACCCAGATCCTAGGTTGCCTAATTTTCTATATTGGCGACTTAATTTCTCTATTTCCATATCCCTTTCCACCTTGGCCACAATTGAGGCAGCTGCTACCACCACATAATTATCGTCTGCCCCATGTTCTGCCTTAATGTCAATCTCCGGGCCTAATACTTCACTAATTTCACTACATAATCTGGAAGGATTTACATCTACTGAATCAATAATCACTGACTGTGCCTGGGATTCTTTTATAATCTTCATCATGGCAATTTTTTCAATCTCATTGAGGTTTATGTCCTTTGCCCGCATATTATCAATATCCCTGGCAGAAATTTTTACCACAAAGCACTCTGCAATTTTTTTTATCTTACGGGCCAGGAGATTTCTTTTTTTTGGAGCTACTTTTTTGGAATCTTTAATGCCCATTTTTTCCATAAGTTCCAACTGATCTTCAGAAACTAGAACTCCACAGACTACTAAAGGACCTATAACTGGTCCACGCCCGGCTTCATCAATGCCTAATATTTTCATGTTAGTATCTCAAATTATTTCTTTAATTATAGCAGGATTTTAAAATTTTAATTTAATCTTCAATAATAATAAAAAAAACTTAAATAAAAAAAATAAAAAATTTAGAAAAGGAATTATTTCATGGCTTTCAATCGCACTTCAGGTTCTAATGCACGGGGTTCTGCAGCTACAATGGCTGCTCCTTTAGCCACTACTGTCATAGGGTCATCAGATATTTCTACTGGAATTCCCACTTCTTCATAAATCCTTTCTTTAAGGCCTTTTAATTGTGAAGTTCCACCTACAACCACCGTTTTTTGGTATACTCCGGATATTAATTCAGGGGATAGTCTTTCAAGGACTACCGCTAATGCTTCAACAATTTTTACTACTATTGGCTCTGCAGCATTTGCCACCATATTGGAGTCAATCTCTACTTCCTTAGGCTTATTGGTTTTCATGCACTTTCCTATAACTGTAGTTTTATCCAGTTCCATATCTATATTGGAATGTACCATTCCCACCCCTATTTTGGCTTTTTCTGCTTCGTGAATACCTATCTCCACTTCATACTTTTCCTTTACCTGGTCCACGATATTGTCATCAATATCGTCTCCACCCCAGCGGATGGTTTCTATGTCGGTGATTCCCCCTAGTGAAATTACAACTATATCACTGGAACCGGCCCCAATATCAATAACCATAGTTCCGGTAGCTTCTGCAATAGGTAAACCTGCACCAATAGCAGCTGAAAGTCCTTCACTGATTACCAGTACATAACTGGCTCCAGCTTTTCTACCAATTTCTTCTACAGCATTTCTTTCTACTTCAGAAGCATCTCCGGGTATTCCAATTACTATACGGTCAATATTTGTATTGTCTTCTCCTGATCCCAGTTCAATTGAATAGACCAGCAAGGCTTCTGCCTGAGCTACGCTCTCAATAACTCCTTTTCGCAGCGGCCTTACGGCTATTATGTCTTCTGGAGTTCTGCCCAGCATCATCTTTGCTTCTTCACCTACAGCCAGAACATAGGATGGGTCTTCTTTTTTCACGGCTACTACTGATGGAATTTTATATAAATCAAATTTATCCCCGGATGGCTTGGCCACCACGGTGTTTAAAGTACCTAAATCAATTCCTAAAGTATCATTAAGTGATTTTTTTCTTACTTCTTCATTATTCTTCTTTTTTCCAAATGAGAACATATTACTCCTCCTCAATAATTTCTTTGAACTCTACAACGAATATCTGGTTAGAATTAGCAACTTTTTTTATCTGTTTAATGTACTGCTCATCAGTTGAGATGAGTATGGTTGACAGAACCATATCTGTCAGTTTGAATAAGGGATCTATCACATCACGCAGTAGCTTAGGAAGGTGATTGGTTATGGAAACATCAGTTTCTATAAAACCAGTCGTTTTATCTTCCAGTATAAATGAAAATTTAATATTATCTTTTTCAGCATCTCCTGCAAATTTTTTAATAGCATTATCTGGTGCCACCAGCAATATTAGATTTGATTCATTTTTAACGTAATATGGGGCTATTTTTAGATAAGCTCCACCATTTTCTTTACAAATCAAACTCAATTCTCTTATAATGTTGCTGTCGCCATGTAACATGATAAAATCAAATTTTTTTCGAACAAATGACTCTTTTAAATTAACATGCTCTCGAAAAACTATTTTAACTCGTTCTTTAGCAGATATTGCGGCATATGCTACATTATTAACCATTTCTTCATTACCGGCAATTACGCACCATATTTTATCTGAATCCTGGACAGTCGATACTTGTGCTGCCTTTCTAAGAACTTTTATTTTACTTTCTATCATTAATACCACTTCGCAGGAGGGTAATAGTATAAATTTAAAAAAATACTCATTTTAAATTACTTTAAAAAACATTTTATAAAATATTAATTTATAGATGTTTATATGTAATCCCAACTAACCATTTTCTTTTTTCCATTAATATCAACCAAATATTTAATTGATTCTGGATTATATATTATATGTGCTAATATAAACTTTTCATTAATTAATATGTTTCCACAACTATTAAAAATAAAATTTATATATTTCCTTTCAGGTCTTTATATCCAGTTATAATACTCTTATTTATTTTAAAATATAATAAAACGTAATTATAATAAGATTTATTAAATCTATTTTTATCTATATTAATAATTTCAAGACAATATTGAAATATATAATTAATCTATCTATAATTATTATATATCATACTAATTTCAAGGGAAATTAAATAGGCGGTAATGCACATATCTGGTTATATACTTTACATGGTATTATCAATTGCAAGGCGCTAATAGAAAATAATCATTATCTAACTTAAATAATCTAATAAATTTAATTAAAAAATTACTTCATTAATATTCTCTTAATACCCGGTGTGCACATGTTCGTCAAAGGAACTTTCAAAAAAGCAAGTATACTATTTACCCTAGCACTTTTACCATTCCTTTTTGGTTATTTTATAATAAGTTTTCTTCTCTTTTCTTTTATAGCATTTTTAATGCAATTTTTTAGAGATCCAAATAGAAATTCCCCAATGGATAAAGGAATTGTGGTGGCAGCAGCAGATGGCAGAATTTTAAAGGGCAAAATTGATCGTATAGAACAGGTGGATTATGATTACCCTTTAATGGAGTATGTTCTGGAAAAAAACGAAAAAGGAATTCTAATTAGCACCTTCATGTCTCCTTTTGATGTTCATGTTAATCGTGCTCCTGTATCAGGCCAGGTGGTTAAAACTAAATATTGCCCGGGAAAATTCAAGGTGGCCTTTGGTAATGTGAAGACCGAAAATGAAAAAAATCTGATTGTTATTGAGTCTGAATATGGGAAAATAGGGGTTATTCAGATAGCTGGTTTTGTTGCTCGCAGGATTGTCCAATATGTTCAGGTGGGGGATGAGGTAAATATAGGGAGTCGTTTAGGCATGATCCGATTTGGATCCCGTGTTGATTTAATAGTGCCCTATGAAAAATTTAAGGTAATGGTAGAAGTAGGAGATAAACCCAAGGCTGGAGAAACAGTTATGGCCTCTTTAAAATGATATTTATGCTTTTTGTTTTTTTAATCAGATTTTTATATTAAATTAATATGATGATTTAATAATATACGACTATCTTTATTTTTGGGGCATTATTTCAGTAGTAGGTAACTCTAATTACAGAATATTTCTATAAATTTATATTAGTCTTTAGGGCACTGTCAAAAACTTGG
>NPID01004118.1_pt1 | contig 15927 bp, 17 predicted proteins | sample 8637491 | NCBI WGS metagenome assembly NPID01 (sample SAMN07420843, study PRJNA396082) | bioreactor metagenome | isolation source: sample BA6 brine-fed electro-methanogenic bioreactor BA | place: Japan: Kochi | collected 2016-06-14 | reverse complement strand
CGCTTTCTCCCGGATATCACCATCGACCGGCTGGACCCCGATACCATCGGCTGGTTTGTAATCCCCGGCGGAGACCCCTCCCCCCTCTTTGAAAACGAAACCCTCCGCGGCTTCATGAAGCAGCTCGACGAGCGGGAAACCACCATCGCCGCCATCTGCGGAGGCCCCTGGCTCCTGGCCGCCTTCGGCATGCTTGACGGACGCCGCTGCACCGGCGGCGGAGACAGCATCACCCCGGAAATGCCCAACTACGAACTCTTTGCAAAGGCGATAATCGTACCGCCGGAAGAAGCCGATGTGGTCCACGACGGCCACATTATCACCGCCCCGGGACGCGCCTTTACCGACCTCGGCCTTCACATGGGCAGAATCATCGGCATGTACAAGGACGAAGCGGAGTTCGAAAAAGAGCTCCGCTGGGTAAAAAACCTGAAGGAATAATGAACAACAACAGCGAGTACCAGCTGCTCGAAGCCATCCACAACAACTCACCCCGGGTACGCCAGAGGGACCTTGCCGAAATAGCCGGCCTCTCCCTCGGTATGACCAACGCCATCCTCAAGCGGCTCGCCGAAAAGGGGTGGATAACCGTCCGCCGAATCAACAGCCGGAACATACGCTATGTGGTTACCCCCGAGGGAATGGATGAACTCTTCCGCCGCAGCTACGGCTACTTCAAGCGCACCATCAAACACGTGGTGCGCTACCGCACAACCCTGGAGCAGTTTACCCTGGCCCTCCGTAAACAGGGCTTTGATACCATTATCCTCGTCGGCGAAAGCGACCTCGACTTTATCGTCGAGCACGCCGCCGACCGCGCCGGCCTTACCCTACTCCAGCACCTGACCGGCCCCGGCGAAACCGCCGACACCACCTTTGTCCTCTTCGGCGAATCCTTTCGGCCGGTACCCACGGAATCTGCTGCCGCGAACAAGAGCGCCTACCTCTCCGGTCTGCTTGCGGGGAAGGAGGCGGTCGGGTGAGAGAAGGATGCATCGAAAAGATCAAGGTCTCTCTTTTGCAGCACGATGAAATTATTTTCGCCCTTCTTTTCGGATCGGCAGCCTCGGGAGCCGCAACTCCCATGAGCGACATCGACATCGGTGTCTATTTTTCCCGCGAACCGGATCTGCTTGAAATGGGCGCACTTACCTTCGCTCTCGAAAACATCTGCCCTGGCCGGGTCGATCTCGTGCAGCTTAACAAGCTTCAGAAAACAAACCCCGTTTTCTGCCACTCCATGCTCAGCACGCACCGGGAGCTGTTTTGCCGCAATCGGGAAATCCTTACCGCCTTTAAACGGGATGCCATCCTCCATTATCTCGATATCCGGCCCATGCGGGATATGATGCAGGAGGCGCTGAAACAGCGTATCCGAAGCGGCAGGGCGGGGGAGAGAAACTATGCACGGAAAGATTGAAGTCCTCGAAGAAAACCTGTCGGAGCTGCGGGCCTTTTTCCGGGACCATTCGCTGGAAGCAATCCGAAATAAAAAAAGCCTTGAGTGGGCTCTGCGCTACGGTCTCCTTGAATCCATACAGTCGGTAATCGACATATCCTGCCAGCTGGTTTCTGCTAATAACCTTGGAACCCCCGGTACTTACGGCGAATGCATCAGCCTTCTCGCGCGCCACGGATATATTGAAAAAGACTTTTCCATCCGCCTGGAGGCTATGGTCGGTCTACGAAATCTTCTCATCCATGAATACACCAGCATTGATTTGGCCCGGCTCTATGCTCTGTCGGAGCATCTGCAGGATTTCCAGATCTTTCTTAACAGTCTTGAACCGTATATGTAAAAATTCCTTTCGGAGGCGAATAGATGAAAAAGTGGAAAAAGCTTCTTCAGCACCTGATGGGTGATGATGAGGAAGAGAAGGTTCTTACCCAGCCGGAGCTGGAGAAGGATTTCCGTTCCTTCTACCAGAAGCTTTCGGGGGAGATTGTCAGCCATATAGAGTACCAGACGGAGATGAACGGGAACGTCGGTTCTTCGGCAACGGTGGTAAAGGCCTTTAATATTGACGATTACAGCAAGCGTGTTCTGGATTACTTTCGGGAGAGGAACCTGCTCTCTCCCAATGCGGAGGAGATACGAACCGGCAGCATTCTTCATCTGCTCCTTTTGCCGCCATCATCCTGGAATATAGCCCTGGCAAAGGACAAGCGGGAACGGCTGTTCTGCGCGACCCTTCCCCGATTTGCCTCCGAAACGGAAAAGGATATTCCATCGCTCATCAAGAGCCTTCATGACCGGGCAAAATTTCACGGCGGCAGTTTCTGGGATCATACCGGAGACGAACTGTGCCAGGCCATACGGGACGCAGCCCTGCGCATGGATATAGAAATCCGTAATTCCTCCGGTACCACGGTAAAGGAAGATAATGAACTTCTGCGGGAGCTGGTTCCCGGCTATATTTTTGAATCCGCCGGGGTCCGCACCTCCAGGGATCTGAAACGCACCCTGAGTCCGACCATGCAGGTGGACGGTTTTATCTCCCTCCTCCTGCTTGTATGTTTTTCTGTGCTTATGATGGTGCGTCCCGATATACCGACCGCCCTGCTTAATGCAATTGCGCCCGAAAAGAGCGGAACCCTGGATACCGCCGTTTTCAGCGGCTTCGCCGCATTTCTCATGCTCTGGACGCTTCTCAGAGCGAAGCGCTACGGTCAACTGCGGCAGAAGAAAAAAATCCTGCTCCGCCTTCTTTCCAGGGCGGTCTCCTCCGGCCTGACCGACAAGGAAAAGATCCGGGTCTTCACCCTCAAAAGATTCGACTATAAAAAGAAAATTGTCTGATGGGAGGAATCAGGTGGAACGGGTACAGACCAAAGAACCAATTTTGCAGTTTTTGAGATCTCATCGGGATCAGCTCCGGCATGAATATAAAATTCGTAAAATTGCGCTTATCGGCTCCTTTGCACGTAATGAGCAAACAGAAAAAAGCGATATATGTTTAAGCTATTATTGTGAAAGTACCAAATAACGATTTGGCCATTGTTGCCTCTTCGAAGATAGAAAATTATCTCTTATCTTCAGTGCATCCAATAGGAAGAAGTAAAGCGGCTTTCTTTAAAAGTATAGGCTACTTGAACAAAGATGCAGCTTTGTTCAAAGAGGTGCTGTTCGACATCGTCAGGAATAACGATGTTGTTGAAGAAATAAAATCCTATTATGGTTCAAAATATATCGTACCAGGGAAAATTCCGGGTAAGGCAGATTCTGAGGTAGGAATTGTTACAGTTTGGATTATTGAGCGGGGGGAGGACTTTCCTCGTTTTGTTACAGCATACCCCGATAAAAGGAGTAAACCATTATGGTAGAACTCGATTCTGTTGTCTTGATGCGTTCTATTCCGGAATATGGATTGGAAAAGGGTGATATAGGCGTTGTTGTACATCTATATAAGGATGAAGCAGCGGAGGTGGAATTTCTGCTGGGGCAGGGGGATACTCTCGGGCTTGTAACTCTTGCACTGTCCGATCTGCGTACCATGAAGCATGATGAAATCCTGCATGTGAGAGGACTGCATTCCGCCTGAATTCGGAGTCTTGTATTAAGCCAGGAGGGCAAAGTGAAAGACAGAGAGCCTGTGGAAGATGCGGAAGATCGGGAGCGTATAATTAATTCGCAGAAAAACACTCTCGAAGAGCTTCTTTCCCTGGTAAACAGCGATAATATTCACGATCCGGTTGATACCGGGCCGTCAGTTGGTAAAGAAATATAATAAACAACATCCGGAGAAAAACATGAGTAACATTGCGGTAGTGGGCACGGGCTATGTGGGCCTGGTGACCGGGACCATTCTGTCCGATTTCGGGCACAGTATTATTTGCGTGGATAACGATGCGAAGAAGGTGGAGCGGCTGAAAAAGGGGGAGGTTCCCATTTTCGAGCCGGGGCTGGATCCGATTGTCGAGCGCAACGTTCTGGATAAGCGGCTCAGCTTTACCACCGATACGGCGGCTGCGGTCAAGGCGTGCGATGTGGTCTTTATCGCCGTCGGTACGCCTCCGGCGGATGACGGGTCGGCGGATCTCAAGTATGTGGAGCAGGTTGCCCGGGATATTGCTCGGGCCATGGACTCCTACAAGGTTATTGTGGACAAAAGCACGGTTCCCATCGGGACGGGGCAGAAGGTGAAGGGCTGGGTCTCCGAGGAGCTTGCCGCACGGGGAAAGGATATTCCCTTCGATGTGGTTTCCAATCCGGAGTTTCTCCGGGAGGGAAGCGCGGTGCAGGACTTTACCCACCCCGACCGGGTGGTTATCGGTGCGGAGAGCGAAAAGGCTCTGGGAATTATGAAGGAGGTCTACCGGGTGCTCTACCTGAACGAGACCCCCTTCGTGGAAACCAACATAGAAACGGCGGAGATGATAAAGTACGCCTCCAACGCCTTTCTGGCCCTGAAGATTACCTATATAAATGAGGTGGCAAACCTCTGCGAGAAGGTTGGCGCCAATGTTCAGGATGTAGCCCGGGCCATGGGGCGTGACGGGCGCATAAGCCCCAAGTTTCTCCATGCCGGTCCCGGTTACGGGGGCAGCTGCTTTCCCAAGGATACCCTTGCCCTGGCCGAGATAGGCCGTGCTGCGGGGGCCCGGATCGAACTTATCGAGCAGACGGTTAAAAGCAACGAGCACCAGAAAAAGCTGATGGCGCAAAAAATCATCACCACCATGGGCGGTGTTAAGGGCAAAACCCTCGCGGTTCTGGGCCTGGCCTTCAAGCCCAATACCGACGACATGCGGGAGAGTCCCGCCATCACCATAATGGAAGAGCTTGCCGCCGCAGGCGCCCGTTTCAGGGTCTACGACCCCGAAGCGATGGAGGAGGCCGCCTGGCGCCTTGAATCAATCAAGGACCAGGTAGCGTACGCCGCCGGCGAGTACGAGACCATGGAGGGAGCCGACGCGGTGGTCATCATGACCGAGTGGAACCAGTTCCGCAATCTTGACCTGGGCCGGGTCAAAAAACTCCTGGCCGCCCCCTTCTTTTTCGACCTGCGCAACATCTACCGCCGCTCCATGGTGGAAGAGGCCGGCTTTACCTACACGGGAGTGGGGGTATAAGCAATGAACCAGCCATTCGCACAAAAAGAGATCCATATCGCCGTCATCGGTCTGGGTTACGTAGGCCTGCCCCTGGCGGTGGAGTTTGCGAAGCAGTATCGGGTAACCGGCTTTGACATCAGCAAAAAGAGAATCGCCGAGCTTGCCTCGGGACAGGACCACACCCTGGAGGTGGAGCCGGAAAAGCTCGCTGAAGTGGCCTGCCGCATTTCCTACACCGCCGATCCTGCCGGTCTGGGGGAGTGCAACTTCTACATCATTACCGTGCCCACCCCCATAGACCAGTTCAAGACCCCCGACCTGCGTCCCCTCAAAGGAGCCTCCGCAATCGTCGGCAAGGCCGTTTTCCCCGGGGACATCGTTATCTACGAAAGCACGGTCTACCCCGGCTGCACCGAAGAGGAGTGCGTGCCCATTCTCGAGGCTGAAAGCGGCCTCTCCTACAACGCCGACGGGGGTTTTTACTGCGGCTACAGCCCCGAGCGGATCAATCCGGGCGACAAGGAGCACACCGTCGCAAAGATAAAAAAGGTAACCAGCGGTTCAAACCCGGAAGTGGCCGACTTTGTCGACAGCCTCTACCGGACCGTCATTACCGCCGGCACCCACAAGGCCGCCTCCATCAAGGTTGCCGAGGCCGCCAAGGTTATCGAAAACGCCCAGCGGGACCTCAACATCGCCTTCGTTAACGAGCTTTCCCTCATCTTCGGCAAGATGGGCATAGATACCCTTTCGGTCCTGGAGGCCGCCGGCACCAAGTGGAACTTTCTCCCCTTCCGGCCCGGCCTGGTGGGCGGACACTGCATCGGCGTGGACCCCTACTACCTTACCTACAAGGCCGAAAGCATCGGGCATCACCCCGAAGTAATCCTTTCGGGACGCAGAATAAACGACGGCATGGGCCGTTACGTGGCAGGCCGCCTTATCAAAAAGATGATAGAAAAAGGTGCACGCATAGCCGACAGCCGGGTCCTCGTGCTCGGCATCACCTTCAAGGAAAACTGCCCCGACATCCGCAACAGCCGGGTCATAGACATAATCCGCGAACTGGCCGAATACGGCTGCCGGGTAAGCACTTTCGACCCCTGGGCGGACCGGGAAGAGGTGCGCCATGAGTACGGGGTGGAGGTTATCACCGACGCCGGAGCCCTGGAAAAGGGGAGCTTCGACGGTATATGCCTCGCCGTCGGCCACCGGCAGTTCGGCGAAATTGATATCCGCAGCCTGCTCAGCTCCACGGGCGCCCTCTACGATGTAAAGAGCTTTCTGCCCGCAGGTGCGGTGGACGAGCGGCTCTAAAAAGGATAAGCCATGAAAAAACTCTCAATAGTAATAAGCTTCGGCATCGCCCTCATACTCGCCGTCGGCCTGCCCCTCGGCGCCCCGGCCGCCCTGCTCGCGGTAATCTGCCTCCTCTATGCGGCAGCCTGGGGCATCTTTTTCTGGTACTGGAAGACGAAACACTTCTACCGTGACCCGAAGCGCTCCCCCGCCGAGGCCGGCGATGATGTTATCGTCTCCCCCGCCGACGGCAGGGTCATGTACATCCGCAGGGTCGAGGGCGGAGAGATCGTCAGCGAGAAGCTCGGCGAGAAGATCCCCCTTACCGAAATAACCAAATTCCCGGGAGCCGAAGATCTGGCCGAAGGCTGGCTTATCGGCGTCTACATGAGCCCGGGGGACGTTCATTTCAACTACAACCCCGCCGAGGGCCGGGTACAGGCCATCTACCGCCACCAGGCAAAGGTAAACCTGCCCATGGTGGACATGTGGGAGTACGTCAACTTCATGCTCTTCCGCCGCGCGGTCAACCTCTTTTCCCGCCGCTTCCACTTCGAAAACGAACGCGCGAGCCTCCTGTTGGAGCGCGCCGACGGTCTGAAGTACGTGGTGGTCCTTATCGCCGACAAGTTCGTCAACAAAATCCGCCTCTCCGTGGAAGAGGGCTCCCTCCTGCCCAAAAGCGGCAAGCTCGGCTTCATCGACCGCGGCAGCCAGGCCGACCTCTTTATCGCCGACCCCGACATCGAAATTGTGACCAAAGTGGGCCGCCAGGTCTACGGCGGCAAAACCACTCTTGCCCGGGCAGCGGTAAGGACAAAAAAGGAATAGGGTGGGGGAGGTCTCCCCCTGTCTCCAGCCCGCATGCCCTTCGGGCACCGGGGCCCGCTTACCGGGCTCCGCTCACGCTCCGCCCTGCAGGCCCCTTGCGGGCTTCCGCCACCCCCTCGGCGGCGGCGCAAAAGTTTGAAGCCGATAGGACAGACGAGCCCGGGCGTTTCTGTTTGATAAACCTCTTGAAATAGCGGAATTGAAATGGCAGTTTCAGCAATGAAGACCTGGTAATAGGACTGAAAAAATTCCCCAGGGAATTACTGAACAATATTATCTGCACCGATGATACATTCCTGGATACCTTTGATGCTGGTTTTTCAGGAATTATTGAAGAAATTGTCCGGACAGATTACCACACAGCTATCAAGTAAACAGGTAATATCCGGCAGCTAATAACTGAACGAACAGGGCCGGGATAAGGTGATATTGAAGAGGAGTACGTTTCATGGCGAAAAGGGATGAGATAAAAGAGATCCTGAAAAAAAGGCTTGATAAGCTTGAGAAGCACTATATAGCTCTCAAGGAGTACAAGAACCTTATAGACCGCCTGTTGGAAGAGCGAAATATATATGACCTGCATACGTTTGACAGCCTGAAGTTCCAGGACCGGGCAATTCTGGATGCTTATCTGAAAAGGTTCAGTTCCATCCAGGATTTTCTAGGTGCGAAAATCTTTCCCGTGCTTCTGGATATTTCGGGTATTGGAAGTTCGAAGATGAGCGAGGTTCTGTACTACATTGAAAAAGAGGAAATTATTGATTCTCTGAATACCTGGATAGAACTGCGGGAAGTAAGAAATGAACTGGAGCATGATTATCCGGAAGGTCTGCAGGAAGCTCTTGATGATCTAAAATTCTGTATAGACAGTTTTAAAATACTGGAAAAATACTATCTTAATGCAGCGGCCTTTGCAAAAAAACATATGTGATGAGACTGAATTCAATAATAATCAACAAAATTACATCCGCGGCCAGAGACAGCTTCGGGGATGCGGATGTCTACCTGTTTGGAAGCAGGCTTGATGATGCAAAAAAGGGTGGAGATATCGATATTGCCGTGGATACAAACCTTTCAGGAGAGGAATTCCGCAGAAGGAAGGCGCAATTCATGGCACAACTTATTCGCGGGAATTTCGAGCTGAAAGTCGATCTCGTTAATTATAATTCGAAAGACGAGCTGCTTTCCCGTCAGCTTAAGGAACATGCCTTATTGCTCCGGGAACAGACAAGGTCTAAAGAATCATAATGCAAGCCTCTCACCTTCATCCTCAGTTTGTAATAGAAGAGTATTAAAAGAAAAGACGTGTATCAATAATAATGTGTGGAGCAGATAACATATGAAACATTCCTATCAGGTTCTTATCCTTGCTGCCGGAATGGGCAGGCGTCTGGGGCCGGCTACAGCGGAGAACACCAAGTGCATGGTGGAGGTGGACGGGCGCAGGCTTATCGACCGTGCTCTGGACGCGGTAGCGGAGCTGCCCAGGGATGGCGGCTGCAGCATTGAACGGATTGTACTGGTAATCGGCTACAAGGGTGACAATCTGAAAAGCCATGTAGGCGTGGAGTGGAAGGGAATCCCCGTTGTCTATGTGGAAAACCCGGTATACGACAGCACAAACAATATCTATTCGCTCTGGTTGGCCCGGGAGCAGTTTGCACAGTTCGATACCCTGCTTCTGGAAAGTGATCTGCTCTTTGAGCCGAAGATTTTGCGGCGGCTCTGCGCAGATGAGCGGCCGGACCTTGCGGTGGTGGACAAGTTCGAGCCTCACATGGACGGCACGGTTACCATCCTAGACGAGGAGCAGCGCATCGTCGATTTTATTCCGAAAAAAGAATTCAGCTTTAAAAAGGCCCACAAGTACTACAAGACGGTAAACATCTACAAGCTCTCGGGTGATTTTATCCGCCGCTACTACCTCCCCTTTCTGGATGCCTACAGCATTGCCTTTGGAAACAACGAGTACTATGAGCAGGTACTCAAGGTGCTGGTCTTCCTGAAAGAGGCGGGACTGAAAGCAATGCCCCTTGCGGGAGAGCTGTGGTACGAAATAGACGACCTTCAGGATCTCGATATTGCCGAGGCGCTCTTCGCCCCCCCGGGAGAACGACTGGACAAGATGCAGAGGCGCTACGGCGGCTACTGGCGCTTTCCGGGACTGAAAGATTTCTGCTATCTGGTTAATCCCTGGTTTCCCGGGGAGGATTACATTAAAGAGTTTAAATACAGCTTCGAAAAGCTTCTGCGGGATTATCCCTCCGGTCAGGGCGTTCAGTCCCTCCTGGCGTCAAACCTTTTCGACTGCAGCCCCGCGCAGATTGCGGTGGGCAACGGGGCGGCCGAACTGATCGACCGCCTGACACGGCACGTTGAGGGAACGGCGGCCCTCTTTTTTCCCGCCTTCAACGAATACGCCGCCCGCTTCGGCAGGGAGCGTATCGTACCCGTCTATCCTGCGGACCGGGAGGCCTTGCGCTATGACGGGGCGGAGGCCCTCTCGGCCCTGGAGAAGGCGGAGATCCTGCTTCTGGTAAATCCCGACAACCCTTCGGGGAATTTTATCGAAGAAGCGGAGCTGCGTGCCCTTGTCCGGAGCGCCGGGGAAGCGGGAAAGCGGATTGTGGTGGACGAGTCCTTTGTCGACTTCGCCTTTCCCGCCAAACGCTTTACCCTTTTTGAAACAAACTACCTGGCGGAAAACCCCCACCTCATCGTCATAAAGAGTATAAGCAAAAGCTACGGGGTGCCGGGGCTCCGCCTCGGGGTCCTTGCCTCGGGCGATACGGCCCTGGTGGAGGGGCTTTCCCGGGACCTGCCGGTGTGGAACATAAACTCCTTCGGAGAGTTTTTTCTCCAGACCATCGGAAAACACCGGGCCGAGTACAGCCGCTCCTGCGACCGGATAGCCGGAGAGCGTTCCAGATTTTCCTCCCGTCTTGCCGAAGGCGGCCTTCTGGAGCCCATGCCCTCGGCGGCCAACTACCTTATGTGCCGCATAAGCGAAAAGGCGGCCGCCAGGGGCATTACCGCGCGCATTCTGGCGGAACGGCTTCTGGAGAAGGGTTTTTTTATAAAGGACCTGACCGGAAAGGAAGGAATACCGCGGACCGATGGCGGCGGCTATGTGCGGCTGGCGGTGCGCGGCGGAGAGGATAATGACGGGCTCGTACGGGAGCTGGAGAAACTGCAGGCGCTTCAGGCGTCGGGATAAAGGGTGATATGAAACGATATTTGAAGAAATTGCTGTCGCTTTTCTCGAAAGACGAAAAGCGGAAGCTTATCTATGTTTTTTTCGGTGTGCTTCTTCTTGGACTTCTGGAGCTTGCGGGGATAGGGTCCATCATGCCCTTCCTTTCGGTGGCGAGCAATCCGGAACTGGTGGAGACCAACCGCTATCTGCGCTGGGCCTACGAGACCGGAGGCTTCGACTCTTCGGACGCGTTTCTTTTTGCCCTCGGCTTTGCGGTGGTTATTTTCCTGGTCTTCTCCAATGGAATGAAGGCGCTTGTTTATTACATGAATACCCGCTACACCACCATGCGGCAGCATTCGCTCTCTCTGCGCCTCTTTCGCCACTATCTCTATCAGCCCTACACCTTTTTTCTGGACAAGAACAGCAGCGAGCTGATGAAGAATATCCTGAATGAGGTCGGTGTCCTGCTCAATGGCGCACTGATGCCGCTGCTCGAGCTCTTTACCTCTATTGTTATTACCCTGCTTATTGTGACCATGCTCGTCCTTATCGATCCGATTCTGGCACTGCTTACCATACTGGTTATCGGTTCGGCCTACGGCGGAATCTATATAGCGGTCAAGCGCCGGCTCAATCATTTGGGAGATCGAAGGCTTAAAACAAACACTTTGAAGTTTAAGAAAGTAGCCGAGGCTCTTGGCGGAATAAAGGATGTAAAGGTGACCGGAAGGGAAAATTTTTTCCTGGAGGATTTTTCACCTTCATCGATAGAAAATGCCAGGGTCCAGATAAAAATGACCCTTTTTGGATCCCTGCCGCGATACGCCTTGGAGGTTATTGCCTTCGGCGGACTGCTGCTTATCGTACTTTACATGATGCGTACCATGGGCAACTTCCAGGAGGCAATTCCGGTTGTCGGCGTCTACGCCTTCGCAGCCTACCGGCTTATGCCCGCCCTGCAGAACATCTTCAGCGATTTGTCCAAATTACGAGGAAACCTTCCGATCGTTGAGCTTATTCATAAGCACCTGGAAAACTGGCAGGAAAAGGAAACAAGGGACCGGCAGATTGCACAGGGCGGCTCCGAACTTGCATTTAATGAGAGCCTCCGGCTGGATAATGCCAGCTACAGCTATCCCGGGACCGCAAAAAAAGTGCTGCACAGTCAGTCCTGCACCATCCGCAAAAATACCACCGTCGGTTTTGTGGGCCCCACGGGCTGCGGTAAAACTACCATTGTGGATATACTGCTCGGGCTTATGAGCCCCGTGGAGGGCGAGGTTCTGGTGGATGGAACTCCCCTTGTACCGGAAACCCTCGGCTCCTGGCAGAAAAAGATCGGCTATGTACCCCAGCATATTTACCTTTCCGACGACACGGTGGAAAAAAACATCGCCTTCGGAATACCCGATAAGTCGATAGACAAAAACGCCGTAATCCGGGCCGCGAAAATTGCCAACATTCACGACTTTATCGAATCAGAGATGCCCCAGGCCTACAGGACGGTGGTGGGGGAACGGGGCGTACGGCTTTCAGGCGGACAGCGTCAGCGCATCGGAATAGCCAGGGCACTCTATTCCGACCCGGAGGTTCTGGTTCTGGACGAGGCAACCAGCGCCCTCGATGGACTGACCGAAACGGTTATCATGGAGGCAATCCATGCGTTGAGCCACAAAAAGACCATAATCATGGTTGCCCACCGTCTTGCCACCGTCCGGGAGTGCGACCGCATCTTTGCCATGGAGCAGGGAAGAATAACCGACCGCGGAAGCTGGGCGGAACTTCTGGAACGCAACGAGCGCTTCAGGAAACTTTCTGAAATGAGCTGAGAAAACATAATAATCAATACATATGAAAGGAATCCATTAATGAACAGGAGCAGAAATTTTCTTTTTACCTCCGAATCTGTCAGCGAGGGTCATCCGGATAAACTGTGCGACCAGATATCCGATGCGGTCCTTGACATATGTCTGAAGGACGACCCGAAAAGTCATGTGGCATGTGAAACATTTACAACAACCGGTCTGGTCCTTGTGGGCGGAGAAATAACCACCAGCACCTATGTAAACCTGCAGGATGTTGTTCGCGGGGTGGTAAAAAAAGTGGGTTACGATAAACCCGAATACGGTCTTGACTGGGAGTCCATGGCGGTTATCGATACCATCCACTCCCAGTCTCCCGATATTGCGATGGGCGTCAATGCAGAAGAGCAGGGTGCCGGAGATCAGGGTATGATGTTCGGCTTCGCCTGCCGGGAAACAGAAGAATATATGCCCGCTCCCATAATGTTCGCCCATAAACTGCTGCTGAAGGCCGCCGAGGTACGCAAACAGGAAGGTCTCTGGTGGATGCGTCCGGATGCAAAAAGCCAGGTAACAATCGAATACGAAGAAGGTGTACCCAAACGGATAGACACAATAGTCATAAGCCATCAGCATGATCCGGAAGCGACGCGGGAGCAGATTGAGGCTGACCTTAAAAGGCTGGTAATCGAGCCGGTTCTGGGAACAAGCAGCCTGCTTGACGAACAAACCCGCTATTTTATAAACCCCACGGGCCGTTTTGTCATTGGCGGGCCTCATGGTGATTCAGGCCTGACCGGCAGAAAGATCATTGTAGATACCTATGGAGGCATGGGACGCCACGGCGGAGGAGCCTTCAGCGGAAAGGACCCCTCCAAGGTAGATCGTTCGGCCGCCTACATGGCCAGGTATATTGCCAAAAACGTTGTAGCCGCCGGATTGTGCGACCGCTGCGAGGTGCAGCTTTCCTATGCCATCGGTGTTCCCTATCCTGTTTCCGTCCTTGTGGACTGCGACGGAACCGCAAAGCTCCCGGAAGTTGAAATAGAAAAAGCGATAAAAAAGGAGTTTGATCTTACTCCTTCGGGCATTGTAGACGCCCTGAGTCTTCTGAATCCCTGTTATGAAAAAACCGCCAGCTACGGCCATTTCGGCAGAGACCTCTTTACCTGGGAAAAAACAGATCGAGCTAAGAATCTTAAAAAATACCTCTAAGGAAGAATAAATGGACAAAAAAAGAATACTGGTAACAGGCGGAGCGGGCTTTATCGGCTCCCATCTCTGCGAACGTCTTCTTGCCGAAGGCAGCGAAGTACTCTGTGCGGATAACTTTTTCACAGGACGCAAACGGAACATCGCTCATCTCATGGAGAATCCATACTTTGAACTGCTTCGCCACGACATAACCTTTCCCCTCTTTGTGGAGGTGGATGCCATCTATAACCTTGCCTGCCCGGCAAGCCCCGTGCACTACCAGTTCGATCCCGTTCAGACCACCAAGACCAGCGTGGTCGGGGCGGTGAACATGCTCGGACTTGCCAAGCGGCTGCGGATTCCGGTATTCCAGTCCTCCACCAGCGAGGTCTACGGGGACCCCGATGTGCATCCCCAGCCGGAGAGCTACCGGGGGAATGTAAACCCCATCGGCCCCAGGGCCTGCTACGACGAAGGCAAGCGCNNGCATCTTCAACACCTACGGCCCCCGCATGCATCCCCATGACGGAAGGGTGGTCAGCAACTTTATCGTTCAGGCCCTGCAGAACCAGGATATTACCATCTACGGCGACGGGGAGCAGACCAGAAGCTTCTGTTATGTCGACGACCTGGTGGAGGGATTTATACGGATGATGGCAACTCCCGCGGAGGTAACCGGTCCGATAAACCTGGGTAACCCCGGTGAGTTTACCATCCGGGAGCTTGCGGAAATGGTAATTTCCATGACCGGCTCGAAAAGCAAGCTGGTGTTCCAGCCCCTGCCCCAGGACGACCCCCGGCAGCGCAAACCCGATATTACCCTGGCAAAGAAAACCCTCGGCTGGGAACCGACTATCCAGCTGGAAAAGGGGCTGGAGAAAACCATTGCCTATTTTGAGGCTCTGCTGGGTGAAGAGGGCGGCAATAGTTGATAAGGGAATCTGTTGTTTTTATACTTGTAAGTATAATACTGGTAGGTATAAAAATGATAACTTCATGGAGTAAAAGAAGTGTATGAAAATCGGTAAAAACCCGTTCTACTACGGCGGAGTAGTCAGGGATATGCATTTTTGTAATCGTAAAAAGGAAATTAACGAACTTGTTGCGGATATAGAGGCAGGTCTGAATGTTATGCTCTATGCTCCAAGACGCTTTGGTAAGACGTCTCTGGTAATGAAAGCCCTGGAGAAGATATCGTATCCTGTCGTTTTTATGGATCTTATGGGTATTGTGAACGCTGAAGAGTTTATCAATGCATATTTCAATGCCCTTTCCAGAAGCATGAATACCCCCGCAGATAAAGCGGTCGCTTTTTTCAGGAAAGCCCTCGGACTTCGACCGAATATTACTGTCGATTTTGATTCCGGTGGTAAACCCAGCTTTTCCCTGAATTTTCTGCAAAGAGAATCAAAAAATGTTCTGGAAGAGGTTGTTAATCTCCCCTTTCGGTTCGCAGAGCACCGGAAAAAAAAGCTTGTAGTAGTCTTTGACGAGTTTCAGGAAGTGGTTAATCTTGGAATTGAGGAGAAGCTCCGATCCGTTCTTCAGCATCACGGCGATCTGGTATCCTATCTGTTCCTGGGAAGCAAAAAATCCGTCATGAAAGATCTCTTCTTTGAGAAAAACAAACCATTGTATAAATCTGTAAAGCATGTTCCGATTGGTGCTATTAACGGCAGGGACTGGCGGGAATATATATCCGCAGGGTTTACGGCTAACCAAAAAAGTATTGATACGGATTCTATTGATGCGATTTTGAAGGTATCAAAAGGATTTCCATACTATACACAGCAGATAGCATATGAACTGTTCAATGCTTCCGAAGGCGACGTCAGAAAAGAGATGGTAGAGAAAGCTGTAGATTCTATTCTCGAGAAGGAAGAAGATCTGTTTCTCACCGAATGGGAGCACCTTAGTCAGAATCAGAAAAAGGCCGTGAAACTTGTACAATACGCTGAAGGTGTCAATGTCTACACCAGCGAAACCATGGCTCTTTTTCACTTTACCAGTTCTTCCCTTAAAAAAGCGATAGAGGGTCTGATAGCCAAGGATGTTATCGATCTGAAAGGGAGCACCTGGTATTTTCAGGATCCCCTGTTTGAATACTGGTTAAGCAGACTGGGAGGATAGAATCGGGGACGATTCCAGGCCTTGAAAATAACCATCAGTGTGTTAGAGTCTACATGTTCACACCATGAACAATAACCACATACCTGTTTCATCCGGTCAGTCTGTTTCGGCGGCGTCCGGATGGGGCGGGAGTCGGAGCCCGGCTCCGCGCGAAAAGCGTCGAAGAAAAACCGAACCCGCAGGATCGGTGCGGCGAAGCCGCGGGGCGGGAACTAACAGGATACACCAGAGGGAGAAAAGGAATGAAAAAAGCGCTTATAACAGGTATTACCGGCCAGGATGGGGCCTATCTTGCGGAGTTTCTGCTTGCGAAAGGGTATGAGGTACACGGGCTTAAGCGGCGCAGTTCCCTGTTCAACACCCAGCGGGTTGACCATCTGTACCAGGATCGGCACGAGAAAGATGTACGGTTTTTTA
>NPID01008579.1_pt1 | contig 15946 bp, 10 predicted proteins | sample 8637491 | NCBI WGS metagenome assembly NPID01 (sample SAMN07420843, study PRJNA396082) | bioreactor metagenome | isolation source: sample BA6 brine-fed electro-methanogenic bioreactor BA | place: Japan: Kochi | collected 2016-06-14 | reverse complement strand
GTCGAGGGGCGGAACTCGGTCCCGATACCGTTTTACAGGATCGTGGATCCACGAAAAACAATGAAATCAAAAATTTCTGGTTTTTCGGGACACTCGGAAATCGGCACTCGGCACTCGGCACTAATGTCATCCCGAGCTCCGTCGAGGGGCGGAACTCGGAACTCCTTACTCTCCCAACGGTTGTGCATACTTCCTGACATCCGCCCCGCTGATCTCGCGATCGCAGAGGATGATCAGGCGTTCGATCACATTGCGCAGTTCGCGCACATTCCCCGTCCAGGGCATTTTCTTCAGTTCTTTAAAAGCATCATCGCTGAATTCGCTTACCGGACGGCCGGCGCCTTCACATACCTGTTCGGCAAAATGCTGTGCAAGCAATGGTATATCATCCTGACGCTCACGCAGGGGCGGGACATGAATTAAGATCACACTGATGCGATGATAAAGGTCTTCCCTGAAATTCCCGGAGGCGATCTCTTCCTTTAAATTTTTATTGGTCGCGGCAATGATGCGCACATTCACCTTGATATCTTTCTCCCCTCCTACCCGCATGATCTTATTCTCCTGCAGGGCACGCAGCACCTTGGCCTGGGCAGAAAGACTCATATCGCCGATCTCATCGAGGAATAATGTCCCGCCGTTGGCCAGCTCAAAATCACCTTTACGCTGTTTGATGGCCGAAGTAAAAGAGCCTTTTTCATGGCCAAAAAGCTTGCTTTCGATCAGTTCCGAAGGAATGGCCGCACAGTTTACCTCCACGAACGGGGCTTTGGCGCGTTCGCTCTTCTCATGCAGCCAGCGGGCCACCAGTTCCTTGCCGGTCCCGTTCTCCCCGGTGACCAGCACACGCGCACCGGAGGGCGCCACCCTTTCGATCATATCCCGGATCTCCAGCATCTGTTCCGAATCTCCGATCATCTCGTAGGTCTTGCTCACCTTTCGCTTCAAAGTGCGCGTTTCCGTGATCAGGTTTGCCTTGTCCATGGCATTGCGGATGGTGATCAGCAGCCTGTTGAGGTCGAGTGGCTTGGCAATATAATCGAAGGCCCCTTTCTTGATGGCTTCCACGGCCGTGTCGATGGTTCCGTGACCGGAGATCATGATCACGGGGGTGTCGTAATTCGACAGCATATGTTCGAGCACCTCCATGCCGTCCATCCCGGGCATTTTTATATCGCAAAGGATCACATCATAGGTATTGGCCTCTGTCAGCTCAATGGCAGCAGGGCCATCGGCGGCATCGTCAACATTGAAGGATTCGTTTTCAAAAATATCGCGCAGGGTGTTGCGGATGCTTTTCTCATCGTCGATCACGAGTATTTTTGCCATGGTATCTTCCGTTTTAGCGCGATAAAGGTAAGAAGAAATCGAGGAAAAGAAAGATTCGAGCAAATCTCAAACAACCTATTATGCCTACCTTTGTCTAAAGAGTACTTAGCATGAAAATTAACACACATACGGCGCTGTTGATCCTTATGTTCTTTTGGGCGATGACCACCCATGCGCAAAAGGTTGGCAATATGGACGGAGATAACTATGCCTTTCCCTTTGCCGGAGGGATGAATTCCATGCAGTTCGGGGCCATTGACATGAACATGGACGGGATCAAAGACCTCCTCGCCTTCGACCGGCATGGCGACCGCCTCATGCCCTTCATTAACGGGGGCACAGCCGGAGAGGTTGATTATATTACCGCCCCTGAATTTATTTCATCTTTCCCTGAGATCCGTCACTGGATCATCCTCACCGACTACAACATGGACGGCAAGGAAGACATCTTCACCTATAATGCCCAGATCCCGGGCATCATCGTGTATAAAAACACATCCTCCTCCACCGAACTTCGCTTCGAACGCGTGGTATACCCCTACCTCACCTCCTGGTACGGCAGCGGATATGTGAATATCCTGGTAACCTATGCCGATTACCCGGGCATTGCCGACCTGGACGGCGACGGCGACCTCGACATCCTCACCTTCTGGGCCCTGGGATCTTTCGTGGAAATGCATCAAAACCTTTCGATGGAAACCTATGGGCACGCCGACTCGCTTATCTTTGAGCGGACCACTTCCTGCTGGGGCGAATTCGCCGAGAACGAGGAATCCAATATTTTGTACCTCGACACCTGCTTTGGGCGCGATGAGGGATATATGATGCAACATCCCGCCAGGGACAGGCATACCGGCTCCACGCTTCTGCTCCGCGACCTGAACAACGACGGCACCATGGAATTGCTGCTGGGAGATGTGGACTACCCCCAGCTCGTATTTCTGCTCAACGACGGTACTCCCGAATATGCCCACATGGCCTCCTTTGAACTGGCCTACCCGAACCAGAATCATCCCGCCTGGGTATATTCCATGCCGGCAGCAGCTACCATCGACGTGAACAACGACGGCCTCGACGACCTCCTGGCCTCCCCCTTCGATCCCAATCCCTTTGTTACCCAAAACCACCGTAGTGTATTCCTCTACCTGAACAGCGGAAGCAATGAAATCCCGCAATGGAACTATTCCGGCAAGGGATTCCTGCAAGAAAATATGATTGACCTGGGATCCGGGGCCTACCCGGCCTTTGCCGACATCAACCTCGACGGATTGCAGGACCTCATTATCGGGAACTGGGGTTACTACCAATCGTCGTGGTACGATGAGTCGATGACCCTGCATTCGGAATATTCCAGTCGAATGGCCATTTTTATGAACGATGGAGAACCGGACGAACCCCGCTTTGAATTTATCACCGATAATTTCGGCTTTATTTCGGAAATGGACATTCTCGGGACCTACCCGGCCTTCGGGGATATTGATACCGACGATGATGCTGACATGATCGTAGGCCGTGACGACGGAACCCTGCTCTTTTACCGAAACTGTTCCTGCCTGGGCAACCCGGAAGATTTTGCTTTGGAAGACACCAATTACCAGGACATCGACGTTGGCGATTACAGTACTCCCTTTATCTTCGACCTGGACGAAGACGGTCTGCTCGACCTCATCATCGGTGAAAAGGCCGGAAACCTGAACTTTTACCGCAATACCGGTGATATTTACAACCCGCAGTTCACCCTGGTCACCGACAGCCTGGGAAAAATCAACGTAACCAATTACAACCTCTCCTACGACGGATTTAGCAGTCCGTATATTTTCCGCGGGGCGGATGGCCTTATCCGACTGGTTTCGGGATCTGAGCAAGGGACGATTTTTGCCTTTAAAGGCATTGAAGGGAACCTGGAAGGAAGCTTCCCCGAAGATGAAAGCCTCTGGATGGAGATCGACACGAACGAATTCACTATCCGAAAAGGCTACCGCACCTCCGCAGCGCTTGCCGACTTAAACGGTGACGGATACCTGGAGATGGCCGTGGGAAATTTTTCGGGCGGCATCGAACTCTACAGCACCATGAATGCACCGGAAGTAAGCATGGATATTGCAGAGCAGGACATTTCGGATTTACAACAGCTGATCCTGTATCCCAACCCGGCATCCGGTATTGTACAGCTTAAATCTGAAGTATCGGAAGATTGCCTGCTTCAGTTGTATCATGTCAGCGGCCGTCTGGTTTTTGAAGAAAGATGTGAAAAAATTGTTAATCCTTCGTTTTCGGTTGCAAAAATACCAAACGGACTGTATATTTGTGTTTTACGATCTTTGAGCAATGACCAACCCAAATCTAGTGGAAAACTGATCATCCAACACTAGAGTGAAGTGAGAAAACTTCTGTATTTGCTTATATTTTCAGGACTTTTATTGCCTGCACAGGGGCAGAAGAGCAAAGTACCCGTGAATGCTCCTCTGAATCCGCAATACCTTAAGGAGATCCGTGATCCTGATACCGACCTATCGCAGGGAGTGAAAAACCTGCCCTGGTCGCCGGTTTTCAGTTCCCTATCGCCCAGCCGCCCATCCGCCACGCGGAATACCCTCCCCGAAGCTTACGATATGCGCACGGCCGGACCCGGGGGTACCTCCCTGCTTACGCCTGTCAAAAACCAGGGTGGTTGTGGATCATGCTGGGCCTTCAGCAGCCTTGGTTCTGTTGAATCCACCTGGAAGCTGAAAGGTTACGGTGATTATGACCTTTCGGAGAACAACATCAAGAATTGCCATGGGTTTCTGGCAGCCCCCTGTGGCTATGGATCCAATTTTCATCCAACGGCCATGTTTGCACGGGGCGAAGGACCGATGTATGAAGCGGACGACCCCTACTCCACCACCAATGGGACCTGTGTTACAGGGCTCACTCCTGCTGCCCTGGTTACTCAGGTTTTATATGTTCCGCCCAGCGTGGAAGCCATTAAAGAAACCATCTACAAGCATGGCGGGATTTCGATGCCCATGCGTATCGCGGGCTCCTATTATATGGATCCCGGCAACTATACCTACTTCAACAACCTGACCACTTCCACCAACCACCTGATCAGCCTGGTGGGCTGGGACGATAACATGAAAGTGACCGGAGGAACGATCAGCGGACGCCCGCCGGCCGGGGTTTTCATTGCCAAGAATTCTTACGGAACCACCTGGGGCGATAACGGCTTTTTCTATATTTCCTATTACGACCTGCATATCATCGATTATGGCGTTTGCTGGCCGGAACGGGAAGACTTCACTCCCGGAACCGAGGTATATACCCATAGCCGCCTGGGAAGTTTTTACAGCACCGGTTATGTCGATCCCGTCGGCTACGGACTGGTAAAACTCAGCCTGGATGAAAATGCACAGCTTGTTCGGCTGGGAACCTTTGTTAATGCAGCCATGGCGGAAGTCAGCTTCGAGGTTTATGATGACTTCGACGATGTGAACCTGATTCTCAGCAACAAGATCACCGAAGTTGACCACCAGTATTGCGATTGGCCGGGGTATTACACCTTTGAACTGCCGGAATCGGTAAGTTTCAATACGGCCAACGATATTTATGTCAAGGTCAGGTATTACACCCCCGGGGTGGATGAGCCCATCCCGATCGAGAAGTTCATGTCGGGTTTCTGCGACCCGGCCATAGCATCCAATTCCTGCTGGATCAGCGGCGACGGCCAGGACGGCAACTGGTTCCTGGTGGGAGGAACCACTTCATACCTGTATGATCTTTGCATTTATGCCTATACCGAAAGCCTCACCTCCTGGACCGGGGCCGTGGACAATAGCTGGGCAAATGCCTCGAACTGGGATAACGGAGTCCCGGACAGCAGTATGCACGCCCGTATCCCCAATACCCTTACTATGCCGAATATCAGCGGAAGCGAGCGTTGCAGGTCGCTGCACATCGGCTCCGCCATGACCCTCACCATCGCCAGCGGAGGAAGCCTCGACATCGACAAGGAATTGGTGGTGGAAGGGAGCCTGAACAAAGTGGGCAGCCTGAACATTGATCCGGCGGCGAGCATTATTTACCGCTCTTCCTCGGCCCAGCAGATCGACGGAAGCATCAGCAGTGCCGGGCATCTCATCATCGACAATCCCTCCGGGGTCACCCTGAATTCGAGCATACAGGTGCAGGATCGCTTATGCCTGAAAGCCGGCAGTATTACGGCAGGAATTTACAGCATATCCTATGCTGAAGGAGCGGAGCTCCATTACCAGGGCAGCAGCGCCCAGACCTGCAGTTCGGCTGAATTCCCTTCGACCAGCGGGCCGGATATCCTGCGTATCGACAATGCCTCGGGAGTCAGCCTGCATGCCAGCCGGACCCTCGACAGTACCTTATTCCTGGTAAGCGGTACACTGAACAACAGCAGCAATAATATAACGCTCAGCAATGAGCAGAAGATCGTCCGCTACGCGGGAAGTTTGACAACAGCCCCCGTATTTCCGGCAAATATCGACCTTGATTACCGCTCGCCCGTGTCTATCAGCACCAGCTACGAACTTCCTTCATCCACAAGCGTGCTGCGGGACCTCAGTGTTAACTGCCCCCAGACCCTCAGCCTGAATTCTTCGGCAACGATCAACGGCATTCTCAACCTGAACATCGGCAGCTTCGATAATTCGTCCAGTACCCTCAGCCTGGCCGATGGCGTGATCATGAATATCCGCACAGGAAGCCTGGCGGCGGCACCCAGCTTCGGGACCACTCTCGACCTGAACTACCTGGGCGATATCCATTATGAAAGCGGCTACGAGATCCCTTCATCCTCAACCGTGGTGCAGGACCTGCGAATGGAAAACACCGGGGGTGTGGACCTGAATTCCAACCTGATGGTGAATTCGTCACTTACGATGGTTTCCGGGGTGTTCGACAACAGTTCTTCCACCCTCAGCCTGGCCAACAATGCCACCATCGTAATGGATCCCGGACTTCTCGACGGGGCATACAGCAGCATGCCGTCACTAGCGGCAAAACCTAGTTTCGGGGCCAATGTGAACCTGGAATACTACGGCCGCTGGTGGATGGTAATGGGCCATGAAATGCCCGATGCAGCCGACCAGAAGCTGAATCACCTCACCATGGACACTTACGCCAGCCTGTATCCCGGAAAGGACCTGTATGCAAAAGGGAATGTGAGCGCCAGGGGTAATCTTCGCATGGAAGGCTACACGATCAGCGGTCCGGGGAACCTGGATATTTTGCGGCAGGCTGTTGTGCATACCGAACATGCTTTCGGCATCAACAACAGCAGCGGCAGTTTCCAGTTGGGAGGAACAAGTAATTATAACGATACCATCGATTTTTACTTCGAAGGCAGCAGCGCCCAGTTCATGGGGTTGAACATCCCACCGAAAATGCGAAGGCTCATCATCAATAACAGCAGCGGGGTAACACTTCAGAGTAAGAACATCCGTGTGATGGGCGACCTCTCGGTTGAGGCCGGAAGTATATTTAATATTACCAATGGAAGGACCGTAGAAGTGGATTGATCACTTTTTGGGCCCGCGCAGGGAAACGCGGCGCTTATTGATCTTCATGCTCCGGTTCCGGTAATCGATCTTCACCCCGTATTTCATCATGATATCACTGCCAAGTACCCCGTCGATGGGTTCCAGTCCGAGATCTTCGTAAGAATCATTCACATGGCTCATATCGAGCACCACGGCAGGATATTTCTTAATGGATAATTCACCGATGCGAAATTCTTCCAGGTACAGGGCCTGGCTTTCCATGTTCCGGGTACCGAGCCCGGTCGATTTCTGCTCATTTTCAGCCAGTTCAGGAGCTTCATCAAAAAAGCGGTGAAGTCGGTTGGCATCGAAAACAGATCGGGAGGCCCCGGTATCGATCAGCAGGCGTGCCGGTATGCCATTCACTTCGGCAGTCAGCATGAGATGAAAGCCATCTTCCTCGATGGCAACAACGTCGATGGGGAGAAGGGATGGCATATGGATCAGAAATTGGGTTTCAGGGAGTATTTCTTGTAGAATCCTTCAATAAGGGCTACAGCTTCTTCGGCCGTATCCACCAATTTGATGATATCCATATCCTCCGGGCTGATATTTCCTTCTTCAAGCAGGCGCTCCCGGATCCAGCTAATCAGGCCTTTCCAGTATTCCCTGTCGACCAGTACAATAGGAAAATGCACCAGTTTGGCGGTCTGGACCAGGGTCAGGGCTTCGAAGAGCTCATCCATGGTACCGAAACCACCGGGCAATACGATATATCCCTGTGCATACTTCATGAACATCACCTTACGCACGTAGAAAAAATCGAATTCGATGAGGTATTCCGGGTCAATGAAGGGATTGGCCTTTTGCTCAAAAGGAAGCTTGATATTGAGCCCCACCGATTTCCCGCCGGCGAAATGGGCACCTTTGTTGGCCGCCTCCATAATTCCGGGGCCGCCCCCGGTGATGATCCCGAAACCTTTCTTGGTGAGCAGGTAAGCCACTTCTTCCGCAAGTTTGTAGTGCTTGTCGCCTGGGTTGGTCCTGGCGCTGCCGAAGACCGACACGCAGGGGCCGATCTTAGCCATGCGTTCAAAACCCTGCACAAATTCGGCCATGATCTTAAAGATCTGCCAGGAATCGTAGGTTTTGATCTCATTCCAGGTCTTGGCCTTTATGGCCTTGCGGATCTTATCTTCTTCTGATTTGTTCATAGTCATTGATTCGATGAATGCTCACGGAGCATATCCGTTTATGTATTGTTTGATTGCAGTTCTTCCCTGAGGTATTTAGCAGTATAACTCTTTTTATCGCCGATTATTTCTTCCGGGCTGCCCTGGCAAATGATGTTTCCACCGCGTTCACCACCTTCGGGCCCAAGGTCGATGATATGGTCTGCGAATTTAATAACCTCCATGTTATGTTCAATGATCAAAACGGTATTTCCTTTATCAACCAGTTTTTTCAATACCTCCAGCAATACCTTAACATCCTCAAAATGAAGGCCTGTGGTAGGCTCATCAAGAATATATAAGGTTTTTCCTGTATCTCGTTTGGAAAGCTCCGCCGCCAGCTTCACCCGTTGCGCTTCTCCTCCCGATAAGGTGGTGGATTGCTGCCCGAGCGTAATGTACCCCAGCCCGACTTCCTTCAGCGTTTTGATCTTTTGGGTAATGGATGGGATATTTTCGAAAAATTCAACCGCATGATTGATGGTCATGTCGAGCACATCATTGATGGACTTCCCTTTGTACCTGATCTCCAGGGTCTCGCGATTGTAGCGCTTTCCGTTGCATTCCTCGCATTGCACGTAAACATCCGGCAGGAAATTCATTTCGATGAGCTTCAGCCCCGCTCCCTTGCAGGTCTCACAGCGGCCACCCTTTACATTAAACGAAAATCGTCCGGGCTTATATCCCCTGATCTTCGATTCCGGAAGCTGGACAAACAGCTTGCGGATCTCGTCAAAAGCCTTGGTATAGGTCACCGGGTTTGAACGCGGTGTGCGCCCTATTGGCGACTGGTCGATCTCGATCACCTTGTCGATATGATCTATCCCTTCGATCTTTGCGTATGGCAGTGGTTTCTTATCGGAGCGATAAAAACGGTTGCTGAGGATGGGATACAGGGTTTCATTGATCAGTGAGGATTTCCCGCTTCCCGAAACCCCGGTCACGCAAACAAAGGTTCCGAGGGGGATGTCGAGGGTGACCTTTTTAAGATTGTTGCCTTCAGCTCCGCTGAGAACAATGTGTTTTCCGTTGCTTTTGCGCCTGCTTTCCGGCACCGTGATCGCCTTGCGGCCCGAGAGGTAGTCGCAGGTGATGGTATCGCATTCTTTCATTTCGGCCGGGCTCCCCTGCCCTACGATCCGGCCCCCGTGCAATCCGGCTCCCGGGCCAATATCCACCACTTCGTCGGCAGCAAGGATCATTTCCTTGTCGTGCTCCACCACGATCACCGAATTGCCCAGGTCGCGAAGGTCTTTCAGGGCATTGATCAGGCGGAGGTTGTCGCGGTGATGCAGGCCAATGCTTGGCTCATCGAGGATATAGAGCACATCCACCAGGCGAGAGCCGATCTGCGTGGCCAGGCGTATGCGCTGGGATTCACCACCGGACAGACTTCGCGCGGGCCGGTTGAGCGAAAGGTAATCCAGCCCGACCTCCAGCAGAAAACCTGTCCGCGTTTTGATCTCCCGGAGGATCTCATGGGCAATGGTTTTTTGCTTATCACTGAGGTGCTTGTCGATGTCGTCGATCCACCGGTCGAACAGAACCAGGTCCATATCGGCAAGGTCGGAGATGCTTTTGTCCCCGATGCGGTAATGCAGGGATTCTTTTTTCAGACGCTTGCCCTTACATTCCGGGCAGGGAATGCGGTTCATGAAACTACCGGCCCACTTTTGGATGCTGCGGGAACCGGAATCGGCATACTGGTTGGTAATGAAGTTGATGATCCCTTCAAAATTCAGGGTGTACTGAGAGGTGACCCCCGCAAACTCCCGCTTAACAATGAATGTTTCGTTGGTCCCGTAAAGGATGGTCGTGATGGCTTCATCGGGAATCTCATTGATGGGCGTGGAAAGGCTGAAGCCATATTTTTTTCCGATCATTTCCAACTGGTTAAAGATCCAGTTTTGCCGGTATTCCCCGATGGGCGCGATACCGCCTTTCTTAATGCTTTTTGAACGGTCGGGGATGATCTTTTTCAGGTTAACCTCGGTCACCGTTCCCAGCCCGCTGCATTTTGGGCAGGCCCCGTATGGGGAATTGAAGGAGAAGGTATTGGGTTCGGGCTCATCGTAGGAGATTCCGGATACCGGGCACATCAGCAATTTACTGTAATGCCTGGGGGAGTTGTCGTCGCGGCGCATGACCATAATAGATCCCTTTCCCGTTTTCATAGCCGTTTGAATGGTCCTTTTCAGGCGCTGCATAGCCTTATCAGCCTTCGCTACATTGACGGTATCCACCAGCAATTCAATATCGTGGGTCTTGTAACGGTCGAGTTGCATGCCAAACTCCAGTTCCCTGACCTCCCCGTCGACGCGCACCTTCAGGTATCCCTGCCGCCGCATCTGCTCGAAGTTCTCGCGGTAGTGCCCCTTACGGCCGCGGATGATGGGGGCCAGCACCATGATGTTCTCCCCGGCAAAGTCGCAATGCAGCAGGTCGAGAATCTGGTCTTCGGTGTATTTCACCATCTTCTCACCGCTGGTATACGAATAGGCATCCGCTACGCGGGCATAGAGAAGGCGAAGGAAATCATAGACCTCCGTAACCGTACCCACTGTGGAACGGGGATTCTTGTTCACCGACTTCTGTTCGATGGATACCACGGGGCTCAGACCCGTGATCTTGTCTACATCGGGGCGTTCAAGATTTCCGATAAACTGGCGGGCGTAGGCGGAGAAAGTCTCCATGTACCGGCGCTGGCCTTCTGCGTATATGGTATCAAAGGCAAGGGAGGATTTTCCCGAACCGCTCAGGCCGGTAAATACAACCAGTTTGTTGCGCGGTATGCTGAGGTCTATATCTTTGAGGTTATGGACCCTTGCCCCCAGCACTTCCAGCTTATGTTCGCCATTTTCGCCCATTACTTACAAATCGTTGAATTTCAGCGTATCGCCATACACAAATCCATCATCCGGCATGTCTTCCTTCAGGCCATGATAGTCCCTGTATTCCGCTTCCGGCAGCGTGATCTCGTACACTCTTCCCCTTTTTACCTTTAGTTTACGGTCCCTGAGCCAGGGGTTGAAGTATTTCAGGGTTTTATAGGATATGCCCTTGGAAGCAGCAAAATCCGGCAGGCTTTTAATATCTTTTTCAACCTTTACGCTCCTGACGGAAATTTCGGGGTAAAAATCTTTTTCCCTGAGAAAGAACCCATAATGGGTCGGGTTTTCGAAAATCGTTTTCAGGGCAATGATCCTGTATACATAGCGGGAGGTTTCCTCGCTCAGCAGCAATTCATAATAGCTATCGGCCTTTTGCTCTTCGAGCTCTTCTGATATCCGCCTGTTACCTCCATTATAGGCCGCTGCAACAAGCGCCCAATCCTGAAACTTCTCATAGGAATCCTTCAGGTATTTACAGGCTGCCTCCGTGCTTTTCGCCACATGGTAACGCTCATCCACGGTCTTGTCCACTTCGAGTCCGTAATCCTTTGCCGTGCCTTTCAAAAACTGCCAGAATCCCGCAGCCCCCGAAGGGGAAACGGCATTGCTGAGCCCGCTTTCGATCACAGCAAGGTACTTGAAGTCGTCAGGGATGCCGTGCTTTGCCAATATGGGCTCAATGACCGGAAACCAGCGGTGGGCCCTTTTAAACATCAGCACTGTTCGGTTATGCCAGTAGGTGTTCACGAGCAACTCCCTGTCGAGGGCTTCACTCACGTAGAAAATTTCAAGTTGAACATCTTTTCCGGCAAAACTGACCTGGTCGGGAAGCGGCGGGGTAAAGATCTTGTAATTTCTCCGGAACGCATCCCGGTATTCGGCATCGCTTACTCCATCATCGCGGGTGAAGAAATAAAAGAATCCTGCCGCAGCGAGGCAGGAAACAGATATCAGGATAAACAGGCTTACACGCTTCAACATCACAACACTATACTTCCTCGTACTTAAAGGGGCTTTTCAGCTCACTGAACATCGGGGCGATCTTATCCTTATCTGAGATCACGGGATTTTCGATCCCCCAGTCAATATTTAGGTCCGGGTCATTCCAACGGATCGAATTCTCGGAGGCTTTATTGAAAACATTGGTGCATTTATACACCAGGATGGAATCATCTTCGAGGGTGACAACCCCATGGGCGAATCCCGGGGGAACCCAGAGCATGCGTTTGTTTTGCCCGGAAAGTTCAATGGCTTCCCACTGTCCGAACGTCGGGCTTCCTACCCTGATATCCACCGACACATCCATCATGGCACCGCTGACGACCCTCACCAGTTTTCCCTGGGCAAAGGGCGGTTCCTGGAAATGCAAACCGCGCAGTACTCCCCTGGCAGAGCAGGATTCATTGTCCTGCAGGTAGGTGGTTGGCAATCCGGCCGCACTGAACACATTGGCATTGTACGACTCAAAGAAATAGCCTCTTTCATCGCCAAACACCTGTGGCTCAATGATCTTCAGTCCCTGGATTTTCGTTTCAATAATATTCATCTACAATTTCTGATAAGTTCCTGATATCTGCCGGCAAACATTCTAAGTCCGGAACACCTCACACTCAAAACTCAAAACTATTGTCATCCCGAGCACTTCGACAAGCTCAGTATAAACTCCGCCGAGGGGCAACACTCAAAACTTAAAACTCAAAACTCAAAACTCCTATAAGTGTATCACCTCATCATAGGCTGCGGCCACGGCCTCCATCACGGCTTCCGACATGGTCGGGTGCGGATGGACGGTCTTGATGATCTCGTGCCCGGTGGTTTCAAGCTTGCGGGCAGCAACGGCTTCTGCGATCATTTCGGTCACATTGTCGCCGATCATATGGCAGCCCAGCCATTCACCATATTTGGCATCAAAGATCACTTTTACAAAGCCATCTTTATTCCCTGCCGCACTGGCTTTTCCGCTGGCGGAGTATGGGAATTTTCCTACTTTGATCTCATAGCCGGCTTCCTTCGCCTGTTTTTCGGTCATACCCACGGAAGCAACTTCCGGGTTCGTGTATGTACAGGCCGGAATGTTCCCGTAATCAATGGGTTCCGGATCCAGGCCGGCAATCTTCTCGACGCAGGTAATGCCTTCATGAGAGGCCACATGTGCCAGGGCAGGACCGTGAACGATATCCCCAATGGCAAAATAACCTTCCTTGTTGGTACGGTAGTAATCATCAACCTTGATCTTCCCGTCTTCCTGCTCTATGCCCGTTTCTTCCAGGCCGATGCCTTCCAGGTTGGGTGCGATACCCACGGCGGAAAGCACGACATCAGCCTCAATGGTTTCTTCCCCTTTTTTGGTTTTCACGCTCACCTTACAGGTCTTGCCTTTGGAATCCACATCCTCAACCGAGACCCCGGTCATTACTTTTATTCCCGCTTTTTTGAATGAACGCCCGAGTTGTTTCGACACTTCTTCATCTTCGAGGGGAACAATGTTGGGCAGCACTTCGATCAGGGTAACCTCAGTGCCGATGCTGTTATAGAAGAAGGCAAATTCGGAGCCAATGGCGCCTGATCCGACCACAACCATAGATTTAGGTTGCTTTGGCAGGGTCATCGCTTCGCGGTAGCCGATCACTTTTTTACCATCTTGTTTCAGGAAGGGCAATTCCCTGGAGCGCGCGCCGGTGGCGATGATGATATGTTTCGCTTCGTATTCCTGTTTTTTACCTTCTGCATCGGTCACTTCCACCTTTTTCCCGGGCAATACCTTTCCGCTTCCCGCCAGGTGCTCGATCTTATTCTTCTTGAAAAGGAATTGAATGCCGTTACTCATTCCTGAAGCCACATCACGGCTTCTTTTCACCATGGCCTCAAAATCAGGGCTGATATCCCCCTCCACCTTTACGCCATAGTTTTCGGCATGGCTAACATAATTGAATACCTGTGCACTCTTCAAAAGAGCCTTGGTGGGAATACAACCCCAGTTCAGGCATACGCCCCCAAGTTCCGATTTCTCAACAACAGCTGTCTTGAGGCCCAGCTGGCTGGCCCTGATTGCGGCAACGTAGCCTCCGGGGCCACTGCCTATTACGATAACATCATAGATCATATCCAGGTGATTTTTATTGATTTGCAAAGTTACGAATTTTCAACACTTGAACAGACGTATGGTTCATTATTGAAATGTGGACGGAAAATCTTCAGATGCCCTAATTCAGATTTCATTTAAATACCGCATAGAATTCCTGTCCAGGAGCGAAAATTGTCCGCTTTTTTTAATTTTATGCCAGATTTAAAACATTGCCCAAGCGGATGCAGCCATCAACATCCCGGGCAGGCGAACCTATAAAAACCATCTAAATGTAAGATTATGAAACAGATAAGCCTAAGCTTTTTCATTTTACTATTCGCTGCCTCCATCACTTTCGGGCAGGGCATGCTGAACGATGATGACCTGAAACAGATCCGTTCTTCGGTAAGCATGGACGACGACACCCGTGCTCTGATGAATGCTATCAGTTCCAACGACATTTCGAAACTGGCCGTTAACCGTGAAAACCTTGGAAAAGTAAACCCCTATTTTTCTCATAAGGTCGATATTGAAGGCATCACCGACCAGAAGTCGTCGGGGCGCTGCTGGCTGTTTACCGGGCTGAACGTGATCAGGCCCAAAGTGATCGAAAAATATAATATGAAAGAATTCGAGTTTTCTCAAACCTATGGTTTCTTCTGGGACCAGGTGGAAAAATCGAACCTCTTCCTGGAAGGTATCATCAGCACCGCAAACGAACCCGATGACCATCGCCGGGTGGAATGGTTGCTGAAGCATCCGATCGGTGATGGCGGACAATGGACCGGCGTAGTCGATATTATCAGCAAATATGGTGCTGTGCCTGCCTCGGTTATGCCCGAAAGCCACAGCAGCGAGAATACCCGCTATATGTCGCGCTTTCTGCGCCGCAAACTCAGGGAAGATGCCATGGTATTGAGGCAGATGGCCGCCGACGGGGCCAATGAGAAAAAGCTCAGGGAAGAAAAGATCGCCATGCTCGGCGACATTTACCGCATACTGGTGCTCTGCATGGGAGAACCCCCAACAGAATTTACATGGCAGTACGAGGATAAAGAAGGCAATATCAGTGAAACGAAAACCTATACTCCAAAATCGTTTTACGAAGAGATGGCCGGGATCGATCTCACGGCATACGTGATGTTCATGAACGATCCCAGCAGGGAATACTATACATTATACGAGATCGACTACGACCGCCACATGATCGAGGGCGGTAACTGGAAATACATCAACCTTCCTGCCGATGATATTAAGGAATTCGCTAAAAACTCCATTATGGCCAACGAGGCCATGTACTTTTCATGCGATGTGGGCAAACAGCTTGAACGCGAAAAAGGCCTGCTCGACGTGAATAACTTCGACTATGATGAGCTTTTCGGAGTGGATTTCTCCATGGACAAGACCAGCAGGATCAAGACCTTCGACAGCGGATCCTCTCACGGAATGAACCTGGTTGGCGTGAATGTATTGCCCGACGGCAGCATCGACAAATGGCTGCTGGAAAACAGCTGGGGAGCGAAATCAGGCCATAAAGGCTTTTTGATCATGACCGATGACTGGTTCGATGAATACATGTTCCGCCTGGTGATCCACAAGGATTTCATCAATGCCGAAACCCTGGATATCCTGGATACCGAACCCATCTTCCTGCCCCCCTGGGACCCGATGTTTGCACCGGAGCAGTAAGCGGCAGGCAGCGGGCGACAGGCATCTGGTATTCGGCATCTGGTATCTAGTACCTTGTTTCCGGCACTTCTTTACTTAAGCTTCGACCTGCGAAGCATCAGGCCAATACAATACAGTATCGCAGCCCCGGCTACGGTTCATCACCTTTATGCTATCCAATTGAAGCCAGGATGCACTGTCAATGGCGGTAAATGTAAGTTCAAGCTGGTTTTTTTGTGCAAACAGCTGGCCAAAACTGATAAATGCTACCAA
>NPID01001543.1_pt3 | contig 15964 bp, 14 predicted proteins | sample 8637491 | NCBI WGS metagenome assembly NPID01 (sample SAMN07420843, study PRJNA396082) | bioreactor metagenome | isolation source: sample BA6 brine-fed electro-methanogenic bioreactor BA | place: Japan: Kochi | collected 2016-06-14 | reverse complement strand
TGAAAAACAAGGTTGCCCCACCCTTCCGTAAAGCAGAGTTCGACATAATTTTTGGCGAAGGCATTTCGCGTACAGGTGAAATTATTGACCTTGGTGTTGATCATAACATTATTAAAAAGAGCGGCTCGTGGTTTAGCTATGGCGAAACAAAACTTGGCCAAGGTCGAGAAGCAGTTAGAGCCCTTTTACTCGATAATCCCGAACTTAGCGATGAGCTAGAAGCGAAAATTGTTGAAGCAATAGCACAAAAATAAAACTCCAGCACACGTAACAAAAGGCACAGCAATTTTTGCTGTGCTTTTTTTATGGCACAGATTATGATTTAAACCGCGACAAAACAATTATGATGAAAAAGAAGATTGTACTTATAGCTTTCCTCGCTATCCCAATACTTTCGAACTGCCAGAACGTTGGTAACAGAGCCCCAAAATGGATTAAGAAAACGCCAGAATCGAGTAGCAAAATATTTGCCGTAGGCAAAGCCTCATCAGCAAGTGCCGATATTGCCTATCGCAAAGCAATGCTCGATGCCAATAAAAACTTGGCTAAACAAGTTGAACCAGTTGTAACCACAAAAACCACAAAAATTATTTCGGCTGTAGAAAACGGGAAGGTAGTTAAGCAAAAGGTTGATTTAATACGCAAAAAGGTATCGGCTACCCTTTCTGGAGTTTCCGAGATTGATAAGTATCAAACTCAAACTGGCAACGAATTCACAGTTTATGTACTGGTGAGCATGCCCAAAAAGGCAATAAGCCGGTCAATTGCATACAGCATAAAAGAAGATAGCGCCTTACTCAGTAAAGTTGGCGCTACCAAAAACTATAACGATTTGCTAAAGGAAGCAAATATGCAATAAATAGGCTAGGATAGCTTGGCAATAATCTCTTTAACCTTAGTCACCTTTTGCTCAAGAAGTTCTGTGCTTTTTGCCTCGGCAATAAACCTAAGGTATGGTTCGGTATTCGATGGGCGAATATTAAACCACCAGTCGGGGAACTCAACCCTATAGCCATCAAAATCGAACGAAGCAGTTGGCTCTTCGCTTGTGGTAAAGTAATCTCGAACAGCATCCATTGCCTCCTTTTTTCGCTCAATCTTAAAGTTTATTTCTCCCGAGTTTGCATAAGTTTCAATTCGGGCAATTGCCTGCGAAAGGGTAATGCCTTGCTTTTTAAACTTAGAAATTACATTCAGAATTAGCAAACAGGCCATTAAACCCGAATCGGAATAGTAAAAATCTTTAAAATAATAATGCCCTGCAAGTTCACCACCATACACTCCACCTATTTCTCGTAGCTTATAAGCCGCAAAGGCTCTTCCCACCCGCCAAGTACGCATCTCACCGCCCAGTGGTTTTAGGTATTCGCCCACAGCCTTTGACGTACGAATATCCTGAAGAACGAGCCCCTTCTCTCCTCTTTCCTCAAGGAAATAGTGCCCCAAAATGGCAATCATTAAATCGGGAGAAATAAACCTTCCGTTCTCATCAACAAACATTACCCTATCGGCATCGCCATCGAAAATAATCCCGATATCGCATTTTTCGCTCTTAACCAAGTTCTGCAAATCTACTACATTCTCAGGCACTAGCGGATTAGCCTCGTGATTTGGGAAGGTGCCATCAAGTTCATCGTAAATGTAAACTGGCTCATTCCCCAGTAAATATTTAATTAGTAGAGCTGCCATTCCGTTTGAGCAATCAATTCCAATGCGCATATGGCTGTAATCCTGCACGTATTGCTTCAAAAATTTAACGTACTCATCGCGAACCAGCATCTGCTTAATCTCGCCCTGCTTTTCGGAAATTTCTATTTTAGTATTGGCATTAATTTTTGCCTCTATTTCGCTAAGCCCAGTATCGTACCCAACAGGTAGGGCATTCTCGCGCGATACTTTAAGGCCATTATACTCTCGAGCATTATGCGAGGCTGTAATCTGAACCGATGCATTGAATCCGTATTTTGCCGTTGAATAGTAAACCATAGGTGTTGTTGCTAAGCCAACATCATACACATCGGCTCCTGCATCAGTTATCCCCTTAGCCAAGTACTCAAAAATCTCATCTGACGAAACTCTGGCATCACGACCAACTAGCACTTTATCAGCATTTAGCTGTTCAACTAAAAAGTAGCCAATTTTATATGCATCATCCTTATTGAAGTCCTTATTGTAAATACCCCTAATGTCGTACGCATGAAATGCTCCCATATCTGTAAACTTTAAAATTAAGCCTGTAAAGGTAATTCTTTTGGAAAATTTTGACAAGTAAAAGAAGCCAAACAAAACAAAGAGCAGAATCAAATGTTTAGCAATTTATCTTAAGTCTCAAATTGCTATACATCAATTTAATATGTCGCACAACAATGTTTTGCAACACTTTTTTATTTATTTTTTATGCTCTGCAACATGTTTTTGACTTATATTTGTTGCGATAAAAATTTGGGACTGGCTTTACTGAATTTAAAAAAACAAACATGATTAATAAAGTACTAATAGCAAACAGAGGGGAAATTGCTGTAAGAATAATCCGATCGTGCAGAGAGTTAGGCATTAAAACAGTGGCTGTATATTCCGATGCCGATAGGAAAGCAATGCATGTTAGATATGCAAGCGAAGCCTACCACATTGGACCTTCGCCTTCGCGCGAGAGCTACCTGAATGCTGATATGATTATTGATGTTGCGCTAAAATCAAATGCTGATGCTATTCACCCTGGCTACGGATTTCTATCGGAAAATGCCGAATTTGCTCAGAAATGTAGAGATGCTGGTATAATATTCATTGGTCCATCATCCGATGCCATAATTCGCATGGGCGATAAAATAACTGCGCGTCAAACAATGATTGAGGCAGGAGTACCTGTTGTTCCAGGAACTCAAGAAAAGATTACCGATGATGAATCTGCTCGAAAAGTATTAGATGAAATTGGTTTGCCTGTAATGATTAAGGCTTCGGCAGGAGGGGGAGGAAAAGGGATGCGCCTTGTTAGAAAACAGGATGAATTGTTACGCGCCATAAAACTGGCTCAATCGGAAGCACTAGCATCGTTTGGCAACGATACGGTTTACATTGAGAAATACATTGAATCGCCCCATCACATTGAGTTTCAAATACTGGCCGATACCCACGGTAACACTGTCCATCTTTTTGAGCGAGAATGCTCAGTGCAACGTAGGCATCAAAAAGTAATTGAGGAAACACCTTCGCCCTTCCTTACTCCGGAACTAAGAGCAGAAATGGGTAATGCTGCAATTGCTGCCGCAAAGGCAGTAAACTATTTTGGGGCAGGCACCATTGAATTTTTAGTTGATGGCAACAGAAACTTTTACTTTCTGGAAATGAATACCCGCTTACAAGTTGAACACCCAATAACAGAACGAACAACAGGAATAGACATAGTAAAAGAGCAGCTTAAAATTGCTTCTGAAGATTCACTTTCATTTAAACAGAGCGATATTAAACAACACGGTCATGCTATCGAGTGCAGAATTTCAGCGGAAGATCCGTTTAATAGCTTTACCCCAAACCCTGGAATAGTAAGACACATTAGTGAGCCCAACGGACTTGGAGTAAGAACCGATGGGTATGTTTACGAAGGGTATGAAATTCCCATGCACTACGACCCAATGATTAGCAAGGTTATTACCTGGGGAAGAAACCGCAAAGAAGCAATAGATAGGATGCGAAGAGCGCTTTACGAATACAAGATTACAGGTGTGAAAACATCTACAAAATTCCTCGAGCGCATTATGCGAAACACCGATTTTGCCGCTGGACAATACGACACTCACTTTATTGACAAACACAAAGATGAGCTATTGGCCCAGTGCGATGACGATAACTCAATTAGTGCTGACATGGCAATTATTGCGGCTTATTTCGACTACATTAAAAAATTTGAAAAAGCTGCAATGGGCGATTTTGCCCTATCGGGCAATGGGGATAAGTACAAGTGGAAGGATTATGGACTAATGAAAGCACTTCAAAGAATTTAAACTATGGCAGTTGATATAAGAATTGGCAGCAGAGATGCCAAAGTAAAACTTTTAGAAACGGATGGTACAAAAGCAACTATTGAGGTTGACGGGAATGCTTATTCCGTTGACCTAGTTATGGTTGAAGAAGGGGTTTACTCAATTTTGCACGAAGGTAAATCCTACAACATTGAGCTAATCCCTGGGAATGGTCCAAAAAACTACTTTGTAAATACATACAGCGCATCGCATGAAATTGAAATTATAGATGCCCAAAGTAGATATCAAAAGAGCAGAAATAGCAGTAGCATTGGGGACTCTGACAGGCTAATAAGTGCACCAATGCCAGGAAAAGTAGTACGCATTCCTGTTATTAAAGGTCAAAACGTATCGAAAGGCGATACGCTCATCGTTATCTCTGCCATGAAGATGGAAAACGACTACCAATCGCCAATTGATGGAGTGGTTAAAAGCATTCTGGTTTCCGAAGGCGATTCGGTAACCAACAATCAGCCGCTAATTGAAATTGAGTAGTTTATTATTTCTCAACACTATTTTCTCTTAGTTTAAAAAAACCCAATTTCTCCGCATTACGGAGCGGCTCCCACTTAAAATAAAAACAAATGTATACACTCGAAGAAAAATACAAGCTATTTGAGCAAAAGTTGAAAGAAGCAATTGCTGGATCGGGAAAAGAAAAAATTGAAAAACAACACGATGCAGGAAAGAAAACTGCACGGGAAAGAATTGCCGATCTTCTAGATCCTAACACATTCAACGAAATTGATCAACTTGTTGTACATCGCTCAACCGATTTTGGCTTGGATAAGAACCGAATTTCTGGTGATGGTGTAATCACTGGCTACGGTAAAATTGATGGACGAATAGTATACGTTTATGCTTATGATTTTACGGTACTTGGAGGTACCCTTAGCCGAGCAAATGCCAATAAAATTATCAAGCTACAACAAATGGCACTAAAAACCGGAGCGCCAATAATTGGGCTAAACGACTCGGGTGGGGCTCGCATTCAAGAGGGTGTTCAAAGTCTTGCTGGATATGCAGAAATATTCTACAATAATGTTCGAAGTTCAGGTGTAATACCCCAAATAACCTGCATAATGGGGCCTTGCGCAGGTGGAGCAGTATACTCACCTGCGCTTAACGACTTTATTATAATGGTTAAAGATACCAGCTACATGTTTGTTACTGGCCCCGATGTGATTAAGGCTGTTACCCACGAAGAAGTATCAAAAGAAGAACTTGGTGGAGCCATAACGCACAATGCAAAAAGCGGTGTAGCACATTTTATGGCCGATAACGATGAGCAAGCCCTAATGCTGATAAGAGAGCTAATGAGTTTTCTGCCTTCAAACAATATGGAAGACACCCCATTAGGCAATAGCAACGATGATCCGTATAGAGAAGATGAAAAAACGCAAACCATCGTTCCAGCCGATCCGAATAAACCATACGACGTAAAAGAGCTTATTTTAGCAATTGTTGATGATTCAAACTTTCTTGAAGTACAATCGCATTTTGCAAAAAATATTGTTATTGGCTTTGCCCGAATGGCCGGACAAACAGTTGGTATTGTTGCAAACCAACCAGCACACCTTGCCGGAGTCCTCGACATTAACTCGTCGGTTAAGGCTGCTAGGTTTATACGCTTTTGCGATGCTTTTAATATCCCACTAATAACCTTTGTAGATGTTCCGGGCTTTTTACCTGGCACTGAACAGGAAACAAATGGGATTATTAAGAATGGATCCAAGCTACTATACGCCTATGCTGAAGCAACTGTTCCAAAAATTACTATAATCACCCGAAAAGCTTATGGTGGTGCATACTGCGTTATGTCGAGCAAACAGGTGGGAGCCGATATCAACTTCGCCTACCCTACTGCCGAAATTGCAGTTATGGGGCCCGAAGGCGCTGTCAATATCATCCACAGGAAAAGTATTAACAACGAAAACGAACGCCAACAGCTAATTAACGAATACAGAGAAACCTTTGCCACACCCTATAAGGCTGCTGAACTTGGATATATTGATGAAATAATACTACCTAAACAAACGCGTAGCAAGCTAATACAAGCCCTTGAGCTTACAAAAACCAAAATACACCAGCAGCCCCCTCGTAAGCACGGAAATATAGCACTGTAAACAGCTATTAGCTAAACAGAAACAAAAAAAGACTTGTTAAAATTAAAAAAAAGAGCATTTTTTTTGGGAGATTTACAGAAATGCAATATTTTTGCATTCGCAATTGAGAGCGGTCAGTTGCTAATGATTTTGAAATAATGCGGAAATAGCTCAGTTGGTAGAGCACAACCTTGCCAAGGTTGGGGTCGCGAGTTCGAGTCTCGTTTTCCGCTCAAAGTTAAAAGCGGATAAACTCCGCTTTTTTACTATTAGCACTTTTCTTTTCATTTTGGGCCCGGATGGTGGAATTGGTAGACACGCAGGACTTAAAATCCTGTGGCCATTGCGGCTGTGCCGGTTCGATCCCGGCTCCGGGTACCACTAAAGCCTCGAGAAATCGAGGCTTTTTTAATTTGCATATTCTACTCCTAACCTATTGCAAACGTTAGAAAGGTTCATTTAGATGATGCTTATACAGATAAAATCATGCGTTTAACAAAAGTTTAAATTGGTTAGTTTGGTAAAAAAAGAGGCTGTCCCAAAACTAGGACAGCCCCAAAAATCTACCAACAAATCTAACCTTATTTTAAACACACCTAAAACATATTCTACTGATAATCGGGTAAAGCATTCATAAGCTTTTGTCTGGAAAAGAAAATCCTACTTTTTACTGTACCAATTTTTAGGTTTAGCTTTTCGGCAATCTCCTTATACTTGTATCCGGATGTATGCATTTGAAAAGGTACCCTAAAATCGTCGTCAAGCTCATTTACTTTTCTCGTAATCTCATTATGTGAATAATTTGATTCTGGGCTTTCATCGTATGCTCGACCATTTACCAAATACTGATTATCGCTTGAATCGAAAGTAGTTTTTTGCTTTACTGCTTTTCGATAGTTATTAATAAACGTATTCTTCATAATGGTAAAAGTCCATGCCTTAATATTGGTATTCTCCTCAAACTTATCCTTATAGGTTAATGCCTTCAGAAAAGTTTCTTGAAGTAGGTCTCGAGCATCCTCTGGATTAGCGGTTAGGCTGTATGCAAATCTCTCCAAATTTGGCTCAAGCTCAACTAATGCTGTGGTGAATTCTGCTGTTGACATAATTGTATGATTTAAGTTTTATTTTTATCTAGTCTAAATAAATGTCTATGCAAATATACAACGGAATTAAACAAAAGCAAATCGGAATATGTACCACAGGGTGCGTTTAAGCTTCTTTTCTAAATTGGCGACCGTCCATTCTCCTTGTTTTTACTGGGAATGATAAATTGACTTCTAAATTAGTTCCAAATAAAGGAGATGTGTTGCTTAAATATGAAAACACTAAACATGGCATAATTTACAAGTTACAACAAAAGAATAGCCCATTGCAAGTAAAATCGCAATGGGCTAAAAAACATAAAACACTAAAAACTAGGCTTTATCTAATGAATCTCTAAAACGTTGTGCATTTGCTATGCTTACTATTTCAGTAAGTTTGTTTGCATACAGCTCAATGGTATGCCCTGTAGCAAAAACAGGGATACTATTTAATTCTGTTTTTAACTTATTCAAAAGATTTTCAATAACATCCTCTGGCTGAACAAGGGTTAATGAGGTAAATAAATGAGTAACCTTCTGTTTCGAAGCTACCTCAACCACATCATCTATCGGTACATTTTGTCCTAGGTAAATAGTGTCAATCCCTTCTTTACGTGCAATATAGTTGTAGTAAAGCAAACCAAGTTCATGTAATTCCCCCTCAGGCAAGAAGAAGAGCATTTTTTCCTTCCTAAGCCTACTGGGCTTAAGCTGTAATGAAGAGGTTATTAACACTTCGCGTAGAATATTCGATGAGAAATGCTCTTGCGCTGGTGTTATAGTGCCTGCCTGCCATAACATCCCCATTCTCTTCTGAAAGGGAACAATCAAGTTTTCGAAAGTCCATTCAAGACCTTTATCATCTATTGTTTCCTGAATTTTAGCTGCAAACCTGTCCTTTTCAAGGTTCATGGCATGTAGAAAAAGCGACTCGGGAACAGGTGGCGGAGTTGCATACTGGTTACCTTTACTAACCAAACTAGATACCTCATCGGAACTAAGTCGAGCAATGCGACTAATCTTATACCCCATATTCTGCAGAAGTACAATATTGAGTGCCAACCTTAAATCCTCATCGGAATACCTTCTTATATTGGTATCGGTTCGATTAGGTGAGAACATGTTATACCTTTTCTCCCAAATTCTTATTGTATGCGCTTTAATACCCGAAAGCAGCGATAACTCTTTTATACTATATGTTGCCATAATGTTATGTTTAACAATATTACAACAGATGTTAGGCAAAATGGTTCAATTCTCATCTTACTCTGCAATCTTGCGGATCAATGTAAGCCCATCGCGTAATGGAAGAATAACCTTATCCAATTTATTATTAGCCGAAACCATCTCATTAAACTCCATAACGCCTTTAGTATAGCTATCATCGGGGTTCTCAAGAAGAACTTTTCCGCTCCATAAAACGTTATCTGCAACTATAATCCCTCCTACATTAATACGAGGCAATACCGCATTAAGATATTGAGGATACTGACGCTTATCTCCATCAATTAAGACCAAGTCAAAAAAACCTTGAATTTTGGAGATTACATCGAGCGCATCACCCAAATGGAATTGAATAATGCTACTGAGATTTGCTTTGGCAACAAACAGCTTTGCTGTTTCAAGCACTTCATCGTTAATCTCAATAGTATGGAGTTCTGCTCCATTATTCAATCCTCGAGCCATGCTAATTGCCGAATAACCTGTATAAGTGCCAATCTCAAGTACCCTGCTGGGGTTAAGCATACTGCATATAAACTGAAGAAATTTGCCTTGTATGGGTCCGCTTAGCATTCGAGGCTGAAGGCTAGTAAGATGAGTATACCTATTAAGCTCATAAAGGATTTCGTCCTCGGGAGATGAATGGTTAATTAGGTATTGTTCTAGGTCATTTCCCAAACCCGGATCTATTTCCATCTATTTGTATATTAAGGTTGATAGCTTATGCGGATCGAAAATATCGTTGGCAATTCGGATTAAATCATTGGCAGTAATCGACTCAATTTTTTGACTCACATTATCGAGCAAGTCTATTTCTCTAAAAAACATGTATGCTCGAGCAGTATTTAGCATTAACGCCTCGCTATTCTCTGCCGCAATGACAAGTTGACCAATAAGCTGTTTTTTTGCTTTAACCAGCTGTTGAACGCCAAGAGGAATATCCCTCAATCGTTTCATTTCGGCATAAACCAATGAAAGTGCGCGCTCAAACTGAGCCTTATCGGTACCAAAATACACCGAAAAAACCCCAGTATCGGAATATGGAGTATAGGATGCCTCCACATTATAAGCCAACCCATTTCGTTCGCGAAGCGCCAAATTTAAACGAGAATTTTGGCCAGGGCCACCCAGAATATTTGACAACAAGTACAAGCCAATTCTGTCCTCATTATTCAATGCATATGCTTTCGAACCTATCATGCAATGCCTCTGGTATGTACTTTTCGCAACCTCTTTGTGCTGTGGTTTCGAATGAGGGATTGCCATTCGAACCTCTGATCGGTAGTTTGATGATACTGATCCAAAATACCTGTGAGCAAGGCGCACAACGCTTTTAAAGGGGACATTACCTATAGAGCAAAACACAATTTGATCCGTATTGTAATTTCTTTTTAAAAAGCTTTCAATGTTCGCCTTTGTAAAGCGTTTAATATGACGTTTGGTTCCCAAAATATTTCGGCCGAACGGGTGGTTTGGGTAGAGTAATTCTTCAAAGTCGTCAAAAATTAGCTCCGATGGTGAATCCTTGTAAGAGTTTATCTCATCAATAATTACATCCTTCTCTTTAACAAGCTCCTTTTCGGGGAAAGTAGAGTTAAAAAAAATGTCGTAAAGAAGTTCGACTGCCCGATGAAAATCATCTTTTAAAAAAGTGGCGTGCACTACCGTCTCCTCCTTGGTTGTATAAGCGTTTAAATCTCCACCAACATCCTCAAGCCTGCTCATAATATGATAAGCCTTGCGGCGTTTAGTTCCTTTAAATATTACATGCTCAACAAAATGGGCAATGCCGTGCTCGCTATCAAGCTCATCGCGAGTACCAGCGTTAACCATTAAACAACAGTAAGCCACAGGCGAAGCATTTCGACCGTGCACTACTCTAATGCCATTACTTAATGTATGTGTATCGAAATTCATGGGGCAATAATTGAAATGCAAACGTAATGAAATGGAATGAAACACCCAATATCTAAATTTATTCATGCTCAAACACTATAAAATAGCATTTGTTTTAGCGTAATGAGCCAAACTGTTATTTAGATAGTGTCTAAATATTAAAATATCATTTAAAAATCAACCTGATTATCAATACAGATAAGAAAAGAAGAGCAAAAACCTTTAAAACTAGTTTGCAGTTTACAAAAGTTGACTTATATTTGCGCCGCAAAACGCTGGTGCCATAGCTCAGTTGGTAGAGCAAAGGACTGAAAATCCTTGTGTCCGTGGTTCGATTCCACGTGGCACCACCAGCAGCGAAACCCGCCCCTCAAAGGCGGGTTTTTTTATGCAAAATCTTCACATATACTCCAAACTAAATATCGATAAAAGCGTTAACTTTGCAGCAATTTAAACTATACTATGAGCGAAAATAGCATACTAACAAAACTTGAAGGTCTTAGGCGAAAATTTGAGGAAATAGGCCAGCAGATTACCGATCCTGCTATTATAGCAGACATGAAGCGATACGTTAGCCTAAACAAGGAATACCGAGAGCTTGAACCTATTGTTGAAGCATACGATAAGTATAAGAATATCCTTAGCAATATCAGCTCTTCCAAGGAAATCCTTAACACCGAGAAGGACGAAGAGATGCGCGATATGGCTAAGTTGGAAATTGACGAACTTGAGGAAGAAAAAGAACGGCTTGAAGAGGAGATTAAGCTGCTACTTATTCCGGCCGACCCTCAGGACAGCAAAAATGCTGTTCTTGAAATTAGGGCTGGCACCGGAGGCGACGAAGCAAGTATATTTGCTGGCGACCTATACCGTATGTATACTAAGTTTATTGAAAGTAAGGGGTGGAAATATAGCGTCACTCATTTCTCTGAAGGCACTGTGGGTGGTTACAAAGAGGTAGTACTTAATGTAACCGGAAATGGAGTTTATGGCGTACTGAAATACGAATCGGGCGTACATCGCGTACAACGAGTACCTCAAACCGAAACGCAAGGCAGAGTTCACACATCGGCTGCAACGGTCGCTGTTTTGCCCGAAGCCGAGGAGTTTGACATTGACCTAAAAATGGAGGATATACGTAAGGATACTTTTTGCGCATCGGGGCCTGGAGGGCAAAGTGTAAACACAACCTATTCGGCCATACGCTTAACACATATTCCATCGGGTATAGTTGTGCAGTGCCAAGATCAGAAATCGCAGCTAAAAAACTTCGATAAGGCTTTGGCTGAACTTAGAACCAGGCTTTACAATTTAGAGTATCAGAAATATCTTGACGAAATTTCCTCGAAAAGAAAAACCATGGTTTCAACAGGCGACCGCTCAGCCAAGATTAGAACATATAATTACCCTCAAGGAAGAGTTACCGACCACAGAATCAACTTAACATTGTACAACCTTTCGGCTGTAATAGATGGAGAGCTTAATGAAATAATCGAAAAACTTCAGGTTGCTGAAAACGCCGAAAGACTGAAACTAAGCGAAGCATAGAATCATCTAAAAATTAAAATAGGCAAAGGGCATGACTTCAGCAGAACTATTCGAGCAGATTAGGCTAAAAAAAAGCTTCTTATGCATTGGCCTCGATACGGATTTAAACCGAATCCCAGAAATATTGCTATCTAAGGATGACCCAATATTTGAATTTAACAAAGCAATAATTGATGCAACAGCTGACTATGCCGTAGCCTATAAGCCAAACCTTGCATTTTACGAACTTCATGGAGCATCGGGCTGGAATAGCCTTCAAAAAACAATAAAGTACATCCGCAAAAATCACCCTAGTATTTTTACAATTGCCGATGCAAAACGTGGCGATATAGCAAATACATCGCGCATGTACGCTCGAACATTCTTTCAACACCTCGATTTTCATGCAGTAACCCTTTCGCCCTACATGGGACAGGATACGGCCGATCCATTTTTAGCTTTTGAGTCAAAGTGGGTAATTCTACTTGCGCTAACATCAAACAATAGCTTCGATGATTTTCAGATAGAACCTGTCGGCGAAAATCAAAAACCTCTCTACCAAAAGGTGATTGAAAAATCGATGCACTGGGGTACAGAAAACAATACGATGTACGTTGTTGGAGCGACCAGAGCCGAAATGCTTAGCGATGTAAGGAAAATAGCTCCCGATCATTTCTTACTTGTCCCTGGGGTTGGCGAGCAAGGCGGCAGCCTTAAAGATGTAGCAAAACACGGAATGAATAAACAATGCGGATTGCTTGTAAACTCTTCACGAGGCATTCTGTACTCTGATAACAGCATGCGTTTTGCTGGTGCTGCACGAACTAAAGCCATGCTCTTACAAAACGAAATGGAGACTCTACTTAAAGAGCACAAACTTATTTAACAGCAAACTATCAATTTTTCTAAATTTTTTTACTGACTTTTCTTAAAGCGATGTTAATAACGACAGAAGAAAGCCTCTTTTGCGTCTATATTCATACATATTATTGCGTTTTAGAATATTAACAATTGTTAATATCTCATGTTGAAATTTAGTTAATTAATACACTCCAAAAAACTTGATTTCCGGTGTTAAATCGATATATATTTGTTATACCAGACGAGAGATAAAAGGCTGCTCAAAAGGTTAGGAGTTGATGTAGAATTGCTTAGTTGTAGTTTTAAACAGCTCATTCAAATAGAAATATTTGCTAACCCAAGAGCCGAAGTCCAGGTCCGAAAGGGTTCGCTCTACGGGCAAGGTCAGTCAGGCCAAGATCGCCTAGCGTTCTTAAACCGATTGAGTCGAAAGCAGCAAATTAAACGAACACATGTTCGGTTGATTAAATGCTGAATCCAAATTCAAGTTGCAAGACTAGAAAGAGGATTGCCTTCTGAGAGTTATGCTGCCAACAAAAAATGGTTACCACTGACAGTAAGTGGATCTGCAAAGAAAAGCACTAGACGGGCTAACCAAAAGGCAAATTAATAATTGGTAGGTCTTTATAAAACGGCACTTTGTCCCCGAAGTTTACTCTTTGGAGTAAGCAAAAGGACCGCTCGAAAATTTTGCTCTAACCAGCAGAATTGGGTAAGCGTAGGGCTACAGGTTAATATCGCCAGATATTTGCTGTATGCCGGTCGGAATAACCGTAGTCTGGCACTAAATGAAACTTAGGTTTCGGCTAGTGAATGGGAGTTGTTCGCGCTGAATGGCTCCCATTACTGTTTAAAAAACTCTATCTACACCTTTTTGCTTGTTTGTTTGTACATTATACATCTTTTTATACACATTCGTTGTGTCTTTATTGTGATTATCTCCCTTTACATGTATTTGACTTCACAAATTATTCATCCAATTGAATTAATTATACTCTTATTTGCAGAATTTATTGTATTATTATATTTGTAGGAAAAGAACATCATACTAGTCAGGATGATTGATAAAAAATACACAGAACACAAAGACCAAGAGATTATTAATGCCTATTTCGAGTACTTTTACTCATACACAAATCGCAATTGGCAGGCCATGATTAGCCGATTTGCCAGTGGGTTAACTATGTTCGGCACAGGAATCGATGAAGTTAGTCTAAACAAAAAAGATACTCTCAGCTTTTTTGCCCGCGAATTTGATCAGTCTCCAGCTCCTCTTGAATTTGAAATAAAAGAATTGGAAGTTTTCAAGCTAAGCCATAATGTTGCCTATCTAATGATACTAATGGATATGGTCTTCATCTTTCCTGATGAGCGTATAGATTGTCCGAACAATAGAACAACCGCCATAATGGTACTTGAAGATGGAGAGTGGAAGTTGGCACACGGAAATTGGTCTCAACCAGCCGAAGGTCAGGAAATTGGAGAAAGTGTACCTTATAAACTCTTAAAAGAGAGGAATAGGATACTTGAAGAAAAAGTTAGGGAGAGGACAATTGAAATTGAAAAACAGAATATTGAGCTGCAAAATTTGAACAAAACCAAAACTAATTTATTATCAATTATCGCTCATGACCTCCGAAGCCCTTTTAATGCATTCATGGGGCTTACAGAAGTAATGCTACTTAACTTTGATGAAAATATTAACGACAAAGAATATTTCCGTAAGAGACTTGAACTAATAAACGATAGGGCTCGTAATCTATTTAATGTTGCCGATACTTTGCTAAACTGGGCATGGACACAAACCGAAGAAATTGTCACTAAGAAAGAGGAAACAAGAGTAAAAGCAATCATTGCCACTCAAGTTAACATTCTAAAAGACTTGTCACAAAGAAAAGAAATATCCATTAAAGACATTTCAAAAGAAGATCTTACGCTAAGTGCTGATTCTGAAATTTTAGGTATTATTATCCGAAACCTCTTATCGAACTCAATAAAATATTCGAAAACAAATAGTTTAGTAACAATAAATTACAAAGCTGATAACTCTAAAAACATTGTTATAATAATTACTGACAAAGGTATTGGTATGAGCGACGATAGGATTAAGGAAGTCTTATCTTCTCCGGCTAACAAAAGCACATTAGGGACAGATAATGAAAAAGGGACTGGACTTGGTTTAAGCATTTGCAAAGATCTCATCAGCAAAATTGGGGGCCGGCTTCACATCTCAAGCGAAATCGATAAGGGCACCGAAGTTACGCTAACCATTCCTATTGAGTAGTTACCTGCAAGCTTAGAATTTAAAAAACTGGCCAACTTAAATTGTTATACTTTAAATTCGAAAACTATGAAACTACTTAAGACAATAAAAACCATTTTGCTGGTAAGTGTTATGCTAATTTCTTCCTTTGCCTTCTCGCAGGAAAAAGAATTAACTACTGAATATACTTTTGAACTAAAAAAGAGAACTAACCAGTTTGTAATTAAATGCGACTTAAATGATATTAAGATAGTTGCTGAAAAAAAACCTAAGTGTACACACTGCATTTCCAGTTGGATTAAATACGATTCAACTTATGCTAATCAGTTTGCAGTTGATGGTTATAATCGTGAACTTTTCTCATCAAATGAAATAAGAAGAGACTTTATTTACACGGTTAAAAGCAATATTCCTAACAGTTATTCTTTTAGGATTCCAAGAAACCTTAGTGTGCATATTGATAATAGTGAGTATCCAACATATGAACAGTACAAATTAAAAAAGCATAATATTGTTATTGAAGGGGTTGAACGTGAGATAAATATTAACACTTTATTATCAAATATAATAATGAGGAATGTTTCTGGTCCTGTGATAGTTTCATGTATCGACGGTGATGTTGACATTGAGTTCACTCCCGAAACTATTGTTGGTCCTATATCAATTAGAGTAATGGGTGGAAATATTACGCTCCGCATTCCATCTACAGCAAATGTTAGTATTAATGCAAGCGCTCTATATGGCGAAATTAACTCTGACTTTGAAACAAGGCAAAATCCTGTTCAAACCGATAAAAAAACGGGCTTTAAAACCCTAGACACTGTTCTAAACAATGGCGAAAATAGCATTTCATTATCAATAGCTAGTGGGAAGATAAATATATTAAGAAATTAGAGTGAACTTATTCTTGTTGTATTCATTAATTTTGATTTAACTAACTAATTTGACTGAAGATTAAGGCCAGCAGGTAACAAAGGGTACATCGCATGC
>NPID01001968.1_pt1 | contig 15986 bp, 8 predicted proteins | sample 8637491 | NCBI WGS metagenome assembly NPID01 (sample SAMN07420843, study PRJNA396082) | bioreactor metagenome | isolation source: sample BA6 brine-fed electro-methanogenic bioreactor BA | place: Japan: Kochi | collected 2016-06-14 | reverse complement strand
ACTACACCGTTACGGTTAGGGACGCAAACCTTTGTACCACCAGTGTTCCTGTTACTATCGACCAGCCTGTTGCTCCACTAACTGGGTCGATTACCGCTCAAACTAACGTTTTGTGCTTTGGCGACAATACCGGTGAGGTTACCGTTGAGGGTGCCGATGGAACTGCCCCCTACATGTACAGCCTCGATGGCGGAGTATATCAGGGCTCAGGTACTTTCACTGGGCTAACCGCAGGAAGTTACACGGTTACCGTTCGCGATGATCATATGTGTACGTTCGATGTAGCTGTTAATATAACTCAGCCTACGGCTCCACTTGACGGAACTATTACAAACCAAGTAAACGTATCGTGTTTTGGCGGTAATGATGGTGAGGTTACTATTGAGGGTACAGATGGTACATCTCCATACGAGTATAGCATCAATGGAGTCGATTTTCAGGCATCGGGCACTTTTAGTGGCCTTACTGAAGGAAGTTACACAATTACCGTTAGAGATGTGAACCTTTGTACTGCAACCGTTCCCGTAACAATTACGCAACCTGCATCTGCATTGGGCGGATCAATTACCAGCCAATCTAACGTAAACTGCTCTGACAGCACCGATGGGGAGGTAACCGTTTTGGGTGCTGGTGGAACTTCGCCATACGAGTATAGCATTAATGGAGTCGATTTTCAGGCATCGGGCACTTTTGGTGGCCTTGCTCCTGGCAGTTACACTATTACTATTAGAGACGCTAATCTTTGTACATTTGATGTGCCTGCCACAATAACGGCTCCCGATCCTATTATTATCGACTACTTTACCGTAACCAGCATAACCGACCTAGCTGGCTGCTACGGCGATGCAACAGGTTCAATTGAAGTGCTTGCCACTGGCGGAACCCCAGATTTTGTTTACTATCTATACAATGGGGCAACTCTTATTGACACCCAAAATCCTGCTGACCCAACTCCAGCAACTTTTACAAACCTAGTTGCAAGTAACAATTATAGAATTGAGGTTACCGACGCCAATGGCTGTACTCCTGCTGTTGAGTCGGATATTGTTCTTTCACAACCCGATCAGCTAATTGTTAGCCAAGTTGATATTACTGACGCCGTTTGCTTTGGAGAGCCAAGCGGCACAATAACTATTACTGCCACAGGTGGTACAGGTGATTACATCTACTCAATATACGACGAGAGTGGTCCATACGAAATACCAAACAGCTTTAACGTATCGTCGGGCTTCTACTTTATATGGGTAATGGACGAAAACGGCTGTAAAGCCGAATATGCTAGCAACCCTGTTTACATCGACGAACCTAGTAAGATTATTTTCGATTACTCTATAAGCAATATTGAATCGTGCTTTGGTTCTGATGAGGGAACCATAGAAATATTCAACGTTTCTGGAGGTTCTGGAAACTATGAGTACTCTATTATGGAGCCCGCTGTTTGGGAGTCCGATCCTTTATTTGAAAATCTCCCTGGCGGACCAACAAACCAATACTATGTAAGAGTTAGAGATGATGCTGGCTGTATAGTTACCGGAAACAACGGATTGCCTGTTACTATTGATGAGCCAACTGAGATTACCTTTACAACAACTCCAACTGATGTAACAGGTTGTTGGTACAACACAAACGGATCAATTTCTGTTACGAGTGTTGTTGGAGGTACGGGCACTAAATGGGTATCAATAAACGATACCGACAACTGGCAACCAATTTTTAACGCGTCAACTATTAGGGTGTTTTCTGGTCTTGGTGTTGGTGATCACACTATCCGTGTTAGAGACCGAAACAATGGCCCCGATGCATGTGAGGTTACCCGCGTTATAACAATTAATGGGCCACCAGCAATTGTACTTTCAGATATTACGCTTACTCATAATGAGTGCTTTGGTGATACAAATGGTGAAGCCGATATAGACGCATCGGGTGGAACAGGTGTACTTAACTATACCCTTCTCCTCGAAGGCGTTCCTTTTGCAGGGCCTCAAGCGTCTAACATTTTCTCAAACTTACCCGCTGGCGATTTCACGCTTGAAATTAGGGATGAGAACGATTGCTTGCTCACCGATAACTTTACAGTAACAAGCCCCGATGAACTAACTCTCGACACTGAAATTATTAATATTTCATGTAACTTCTCTGGTCCCGAAGGAATAATCCGCGCTATGAGTACTGGCGGCACCGAACCCTACACTATTACGCTTTACCTTGGTGGCGTTGAACAAGCCAACTTTACAGGAATTACAAGCGGCGAGTGGGTTGAATTTACTGGACTTGCTGGTGCAACGGATTACGAAGTGATTGTTCGTGACGACAGGTATCCAACTTGCAACGAGCTAGCATCTGGATTGTTAACCGTAATTATGCCCGATCCGCTTGAGTTTAACCCTGCTTCACTACTAGTTCAGGATTTAGACTGTAACAGCGTACCAACAGGTCGCATTACAATTGCTGGACAGGGAGGTACACTACCTTACACATATATTCTATACGATGACGGAGGAAACCCCGTTGGAGATCCAATTGTTGCAAACAATACGGATCCGGTTGAATTTATCGATCTTGCCGCAGGAACATACACCGTAACAATTGATGATGCCAATGGCTGTGGACCCGAAAGTTCAGCCCCAATTGTTGTAAACGAACCTACTGCTATTGAGTTTGATTTGCTTTCAATTTCAATTGTTGATATTACATGCTTTGGTGCAAACGACGGTGAAGTATCGATTACTGCAACTGGAGGCACTGGTGATTTATACTATACTATTACCCTTGGCGGAACCCCTGTTGCAGGCTTTAGTACACAAACCAACAACGGAACATTTGCTCCGCTTGAGCCTGGAACATACGTGATTGAAGTTACCGACGATAATGCTTGTGGTCCTGTACTTTCGCCCGAGCTAACCGTTAACGAGCCAAACCCAATTGATGTTACAACATCAATAACCGATGCGCTTTGCTTTGGCGATGATGGTTCGTTTACTGCTTTGGCAACCGAAGGTACACCTCCTTACACATACACTCTTGAGGATGCCAGCAATACAGTAATCGACACTCAAAATGGAGATGTTGACGAATGGGTTAGCTTTACTGGCATTGCTGCAGGCGATTACACGCTATATGTTGACGATGCCAATAGCTGCCAAATATCAACAGTAGTAACAATTGGCCAACCCGATGAGGTTACTGTTACCATAACCACCGCCGAAAGCCCAACTTGCGATCCCGATGGCACATCAACCCCTGGTGTTATTATTGCCGAGGCATTGGGTGGAAACGGATCATACACCTATACAATCTACAGGGATGGCGCTTACCTTAGCGACAATACCGATGGAATATTCGATAATCTTGCTGCAGGCGATTACTACGTTGAGGTGTTTGACACCAATGGTTGTGGACCAGCAGTAACATTAACCGAAACGCTAGTTAGCCCAACATCACTCGAAATTGATAATGTAATTGTTACCGATGTTCAATGTTTCGGAGCATCAACAGGTGAACTGGAGGTTATTTACAGCGGAGCTGTTGGAACCCCTGAGTTTACAATTTTAGCGGACGATTCTGGGTGGCAAACAAGTAACATTTTCACCAATTTACCTGCCGACAGCTACACCGTTCGGGTTAGGGACGATAATTTCTGTATTGTTTCGCTTGAGGTTACCATTAACCAATCCGACGAGATTATCATCTCAACCGTACTAACGCCACCAACAACATCTGTTGATTTTGATGGTAGCATAGAGGTGAGTGTAGCTGGTGGTAATCCGAACTATTGGTATGAACTCTACATTTACGATGAAGGTTCAGCATCGTGGACATTACAAGATAACTTTGACGATACTGGGCTAACCACGCATACTTTTGGTGGCCTAGGTGTTGGCGTATACCGAATAATTGTGAGAGATGCATTTGGCTGTGAGGCCATTGAAGATGTTTCGCTTTCGCAGTTCACTGTGTTCCTTTCGGGTACAAATATTCTATGCCACGGTACCGAAACCGGAACCATTACCCTCACCGCTTTGGGCGGAGATATACAACCTCCTTTAGAGTGGACTCTTGATGGTGTGCCATACGACATGACCACACACGATCCCGATGGAGACTATGTTTATGAGAATCTTGGTGCTGGTCTTTATACCGTAATTGCTACCGACACCGAAGGTGTTCAATCGAGTGCATTTATCGAGCTAACTCAGCCCGACCCAATTACCGTTGATTACACCATTGTTGTTCCCGATTGCTACACCAATCTACCCGAAGGTATAGTGGTATTCGATATTCAGGGTGGAACTCCGTTTGCATACGGCTATGACATAAGCTGGGATACAGGGAATGCAGAGGGCTTTATAGCCGATGAGCTTGCCGAAGGAACGTACACCTTTACAATTACCGACCAGAACGGCTGTGAATTTATTGTTGAGGACGTGGTTATTGAATACCCAGAAGGCATGACCATGGAAACATTCTTTGCCTACGATCTGTCGTGTAACAACGATAACAGCGGTGAAATTTCGATGTTAGTATCGGGAGGTACTGAGCCAATAACCTATTCTATTGATGGACCTAACGGCGTTGAGCAAAATACGAATGGTATTTTCACAAACCTGCCTGCAGGTATCTACACGCTATCAATTGTCGACGATAATGGCTGTACCTTCATCTTTGAAGGTGAATACACAGAAACAGTTGAGCTCACCGAACCTGATGCTATTTTGATTACTGCTATAACTGATCCTATTCCAGAACAGATCTGCCACAACGACACCTTGGATATTGTTGAAATGAGCGTTACTGGCGGAACCATTACGGTTGACTACACATATAGTTGGGATAATGGACAGGAAAATCTTAACCTGATTGATGCCATACCTGGAAGTTACACGTTAACTGTTACAGATGATAATGGATGTACAGCCGATGAAACCATAGTTGTTCCTGGCCCCGATCCTTTTGATCCAACCTCAATTATTGGCATAGCAAATTGTAGGATTGCCCCCGAAGGCAACAATGGCTCCATAGAGGTGACAAACATTACTGGTGGAAATGGGGTTTTCCCCAATGATTTCACCTCAAAATGGTATCGCTCTGGCTTTGGTCACATACCAAATAACGATGGTTTATGGCTAATTGAAGATTTACAATCTGGCCAATACTATAATATTGTTACCGACGAAAAAGGTTGCGAAGATACCCTATTCTTCGATGTTACGTACAACCAAGATAACGACTTTGTTGTCGGTATTGATATGCTAGAGAACTACTGCTGGGGCGATGTTGCCGACCTTACAGCAATTCCTGTTCAAGGTGCCTTTGGGTCTCCCGCTCAGTTTGAGTGGAAAAAACTTGTACGCGATGACGATGGTAATCTTATTGAAATTGCCGTTGGATCGGATAGCCCTGCATATACCACCGAGGCTCTTACTGGAGATCAAATTATGCTTGTTAGGGTAATTAGCAGCGAGGGATGCCTTGAGCAGCGCCGCGACACAATTGACGTTTACCCACAAATTGGCCCATATTTAATAAGGGATGATCACCCATTCTTCTCCGATTCTGACCTTATTGCTTTCAGGATTGATGATGATCCAAATAACCCACCAGATTCTACGGTAATTTCTGTACTAGCGGGCACTGAATACCCTGTACAAGTTAGAACTCTATCTGCTTATACCGACTTATTATATGCATGGGATGTACCATACTTCACTCCTCAAAACGATAAGAATTCAACCTTGCTTATCCCATCAGGAGGTTATGATGGTGCGCTTACGGGTACAATTGTAAACCAAATAACCGGCAAGCAAGAGCAATATATACCTATGACATGTTATGTTGTTTCTCCGTTTGGCTGTCAAGAAACCATTAACCTTAAGGCAAGAATACTAGATAAAATTCGCATGGCTAACGTATTCTCGCCTAATGGCGATGGCATCAACGACCTATGGCGCGTTCCATATGCCGATATTTTCCCAAGCCTAGAAATTACAATAGTTAACCGTTGGGGAGCAGTTGTTTGGTCTGCCCGAGCATCGGATGCTTCTGCTGGATGGGATGGTAAAAACAAGAATGGTAAAGATCTGCCAACAGGAACTTACTACTACGTAATTAGTTTTAACGTTCCAGGAAGCAACCACTGGAAGCCAATATCTGGTTCTGTTACCATTGTACGATAAACATTATTGATACTTAGACATTAAAAAAATTCGAGATATGAAAAAGGTAATAATAGCAGCAGCGGCAATTCTTTTGCTTAGTGGACTTAAGTCCAGTGCCCAGCAATTACCTCAGTTTACACAGTACATGTTTAACACGTACCTGATAAACCCCGCCGTTAGTGGTACTCACAACTACTACCAAATGAGGTATAACAACCGTTTCCAATGGGTGGGTGTTACCGATGCTCCGCAAACCTATAGCATCAGCGCCTATGGCCCTCACGGATCAAAGGATATGGGCTTTGGGGGTAATCTTTACCACGACATTACAGGCCCAACTAGTCGAACTGGAGGTCTTTTCTCCTACTCGTACAACATGCAAATTTCAGAGAATGGCATGAGGGTATCTGGAGGAATATCGCTTGGTTTCATGATGTTCCGTGCCGATGGCTCAAAGTATGAGTATGGCGACGCAATTGTTATTAACGACCCCGCCATAAACCTCAGTACTAAGTCGGTATTTACCCCCGATGCTACAATTGGTGTGCTTTTTTACTCAACTAACTACTTTTTTGGCGCATCGGTTCACCAGCTATTTGGGCAAAAGCTTTACACAACCGATAAGTACACTTTAGATGAAATTAGCGGAGAAGAAATTCATACTTACGGTATTAACAAGCTTAAGCAACACTATATGCTTATGGGAGGTATGATGTTTCCGCTAACTAGCGATTTTCTTCTGGAACCATCGGTGCTTTTCAAGTACATGATTAATAGCCCCATACAAATTGATATAAATGCAAAGATTACGTATAAAGATCAGTTTTGGGGAGGCCTCTCTGGCCGATGGCAAGATGGCCTGTCGATATTGTTTGGCTATAATTACGACAGGTATCTGTTTGGGTACTCATTCGACTACTCACTTACCGGAATTAGGAAGTTTAACGGCGGATCGCACGAAATTATGATTGGGTACATGTTTGATAAGCTTAAATAACAATAATATAATTCTACTTGAAGAGCAAGCTTTAGCTTGCTCTTCGTTTTTATAACACTTTTTTCATTTTTCATTTCTATATTTGTTGAGTAAATATATAAACATGAAACTACTAAGGTATACTGTAATTATTTATATAGGTTTGTTAACAGTTTTTGCTACTAGTTGCAAGCAGAAGCATATCCCCAAAAAGGATATGGTTAACATTCTCTCCGAAATATTTATTACCGATGCCACAACCAATACCTCATACTTGGCAATAAAATTTTCACGAAAAGACACCATAGAATACTACAAGCCCATTTTTAGTAAATACAACTATACCGAAGAAGAATTTGTATACACCCTAAACTACTACTTGGACAATCCCGATGAATTTGAAAAACTACTCGACAAGGTAATAGGAAAGCTATCGGTGATTGAAACCGAAAAGGCTCAAAGCCTAGAAGAAGACAATAAGCCCGAGCAGGAAAGCGAAGAAATTGAGGGCAACTTATGGACAAGAAAACGAAATTGGGAGCTGCCAAAAAATGGAAGTAAAGAAAGGCTTTACTTTAAAGTACCAACTCAAGGGGCTGGGCTATATACTGTTTCGGCTGATGTTTTGGTTCAACCCGATGACGAGGCCATATCGCCCTCAATGCATGTTTGGTTTTACACCGAAGAAGAACCTCCTGACTTTAGGTTTAACCCAAAAAAAGAAGAGTACCTTAAAGACGGAGAGAAAAGAACCGTTACCATTAGAAGCATGCTTACCGATACAACTATGACTCATTTTATGGGATATCTGATTGATCATCAACCCAGAACTGGCAAGTGGGCAAAGCATGCCGAAGTTTCAAACATTACAATTATTTATAACCCTCTGCCTAAAAATGAGAGAAAACCCACCCTAACCGAACCCCAAAATAGCAGCAACGAAACCAAACAAAAGAAACCCAAGGTTAGGGATGAATTTAAGAAAAGCCAGTCGATGGAACTTTTTAACAAAACTGAAGAAACTGAGCGTAAATAGGTCGAACCACTCTAACTTAAAACTAATGGGTATGATTAACCTATCAGCAAAAAAGGCAATTAGCATAATCTTCATGCTAGCAGTTTGTGCACACTCCAGCTTTGCACAACCCGAAAGACCACAAAATATTTACAGGGTAACCGTAAACTCGCGATACGTTATAGAAAACGGCGAACGCACCTCTAAGTACTTTGCAATAAATCAAGAGATATCAGACTCTCTCGGACGAATGCATACCGAGATTGATTTTGATTGGGAAACCCATTATCCCAAGAACTACCGGTGGCACTACTTTAACGGTATGCAAAAGGTTAAAACCGATTTCTTTATTAACGAAAAGTTATCTCGCATTGAAGAGTACACCTTTAACAATAATCGTCTGGCATCACTTACTCAATATGCCGTTTCCGAAAACGACACTTCGTTTCTTATTAAAGAGGTTTATACATACGACAGCAACAACCGCATTGTAAAGGCTGAAGGCTACAATGCAAAAGGGAAAAGAGGCTACAGAGCAAAGCTGAAATACGATGAACACGGAAACGAGATTTACCGAAAGGTAAAAGGCAAACGACTAACTCCTCCCGATTCCATTATCCTTTTAGAAAAGAATGTTGAGTATGATAGCCTAAACAGAATTTCGAAAGAGGTTGTTACGATTAATACTGCTGACAAAGGTTCAACAACAAAGGCTTTTGCCTATACATATACCGATGAGGGTAGAATTGCCGAAAGAAGAATTATGGGGAGCAATGGCAAATTGCAAAAGAGGGAAGAACTTACATATCGGAAAGATGGCCGCATACAGCAAAAGAAAATTTTTAACGAAAACGAAAATCTTATCGACCATTTAGCATGGAGGTATGAGATTTACAAAACCTCCGACCGACGACACAGAACCTTTGAGTAGCTACTAGCTATAAATTATTGTCTAAATCCTGAAAAATAAGTGCTGCAGCTCCCAACACTGCGGCATTTTTTCCTTTTAACGCCGATGGTAGCAATTTAACCTTATTCCTAAAAATTGGGAATAGGTTCTTCTCCATGTGTCTCTTTGTTGGCTCAAAAATATGCTTTCCTGCATTACTCAGGCCACCAAAAAGAAATATTGCTTCGGGGCTAAGTAGGGCAACAACGTCGGCTAGTTTCATGCCCAGTATGGCGCCAGTATACTCAAATGCCTCAAGCGATATTCTATCCCCCTGATCGGCCAGGTTTGCAATTTGCTTTGACGATATTTGATCGTATGAGTAGTTACGAAGCGCACTTGGCTCAATTGAATCGGCAAGTAGCTTAAACGCTGTTCGCCTAAGCCCTGGTGCCGAAACGTAAGTTTCAAGACAGCCTGCCTTTCCGCAGCCACACTGTCTGCCGTAAGCCTTTACTGCAGTATGCCCTAGTTCACCGGCAAAACCATCGGAGCCAAGTACCAGTTTACCATCAACTACTAACCCGCTTCCCAAACCGGTACCCAATGTAACAACTATAAAGTTTTTCATCCCCTTGGCACCTCCAAAAAGCATCTCACCCAGTGCTGCCGCATTGGCATCGTTACTAATTGCTACTGGAACATTTAACAAGGCCTTTAACCCGCTGGCTAGGGGAAGGGAACCTTTCCATCGTAAATTTGCAGCATCAACAATATTTCCCGAATTGTAGCATCCGTTGGGAGCACCAACGCCAACCCCTACTAGCTGAAACTCTTCTGACTGCCTTTTGATTAGGGATAGCACCTCGGTTGCTATTTGCTCGAGGTATTTGCTAAAATCGCTATGCCTTTGCGTTGGAAAATTGGTTTCGGCAATACAGTCACCATCTCGGGTTACCAAACCTAAAACAGTATTTGTTCCGCCAATATCTACACCCGCAACTATGGTTTTCACAAGAATAAAATTAGTTAAATGTCCGATTAATTGCCTTGTATACCACTGTTGTTAAAACATTCTCTCTTCTGCTTATGAAACCCTCATGTATTTATTCACTTAACCATCTGGCATGAGGGCTTCATGCATTCTATTGTTGATCGGTTTTAACTACAAACCATTGGTTTGTATGTATACATTGATAAAGTTGCGAAAATAGCTGAAATTTAGTAATAGAGCAAAAGCAAAGGTTGAATATTGACTAACTAGCGTATTGCTAACGTTAAGAAGCTACTCTTTTGTAAGTGCCTGAAAAACCTCTTCCATTTGCATTGATTTTTGCTTGAGTGTAAGGAGTGTTAACTTATGCTCGGCACAAAAACTAAAAACATTTGGTCGGATATCGGTTGGGCTTTTACTGTTCAGTAGCCAACTGTTGGGTTCGGCAAGTTGAATAACCTCATCTACTCCTTGAATTTGCTTTAACAGCAATTCATCAACATGGTTAAGCAGCTCAATTTGCACGCTTTGCCCCTTAACCCCTTGGGTTGCTAAAACATTTTGGGTTGAATCATTTGCTATTATTTTCCCCTTATTTATAATCATAACGCTATCGCAAATTGCCTCAACCTCTTGCATAATATGAGTTGAGAGGAGTACCGTTTTTTCCTTACCAACATCGGCAATAATATTTCGTATCTCAACAATTTGGTTAGGATCTAGCCCGCTTGTAGGCTCATCGAGTATTAGCACCGATGGTCTGTTGAGCAAGGCCTGAGCAAGGCCAACACGTTGACGGTAACCTCTCGATAGTTGGCCTATCTTTTTATTCTGCTCGTAACCAATACCGGTGAGGTCAATTAGTTCCTTCACCCTTTTGTCCGCTAGTTTGCCTAGCTTGTAAACTTTTGCAACAAATGCAAGGTATTCCTTAACGTACATATCGGTGTAAAGCGGGTTATTCTCGGGAAGATAACCTATAAACCGTCTAAAATCGGTATTGTCATCGTTAATCGAAATGCCGTTTACCTCTACCTCGCCTTCGGTGGGCTTTAGGTACCCGGTAATAATCTTCATCATTGTTGATTTTCCGGCACCATTGGGTCCCAAAAAACCTACCACGCTCGATGTCGGCACCGAGAACGAAACGTTACTGAGGGCTCGTTGCGTCCCAAAAACCTTTGTTACATCTTTAACTGATATCGACATTGCATTGCTGGGTTTAAAGGGATACTATTACCAAAATATTGACTTACTCTTTTACCTCCTCGTAATCAATATAGTCGCCAACATCCTTATCGACAACCTTCTCCTTTTTAACGGCTTTACTAACGTAAACCTCACCTTCGGGACGTTGCTTGGGTTGATTTTGAGACTGGTTGTACTTATTCTGAAATCGTTTAAGGTAGAGTCTTGCTACAAACCTAAAAACATAGCCCAAAACAATGATTACGAGAAAAAATATCAAAAAAAATCGAAGAATATAAAGCATGTGCGTTGTTATTATTTATGGTAACGTACAAAAGTATGATTTAAGCAATTATCCCTCAAGCTAAATTATGGTAAATCTACTGCACGGCATAGTTTAAAACATAACCCGATGATGAACCCGCGATAAGGTTAAAGGTTGATTTTGATCCAGCAAATCGGCCAATGCTAAAAGGTGTTATGCCCTTTAGGGGAAAGCCCTTGTAAAGTGAGCCATCGCCATTAATCAGAAAAATTTGTGCCGACTCAGCACTAACCACTCCAAGTTTCCTGTCTCTTACCCCAAAGTGAAAATAGATTACCGATGGTAAAAGTTCCTCCTTAAACTTCTGTGAGAATAGCTCCTTGCCACTTTGGCTATAAACGCTTAGCTTGTTGTTGTCGAGAAAGATGTAATCGTTGCTGCCATCGCCATTCACATCTTGGCAATCGAAAACATGGTTACGGCTCACACGCTGTATTGCTTTCGACTCTACCCTACCATCGGTATAAACAAGCTTAACAACGCCAAGAGTATCGGTAGTTACAAAACGAGGTGTAGACGACGAGGCGCCGTCGAGAACAATAGTTGCATTTTTAGCTTTGCTAAAAAAGTCGGATACTTTTACCCTTGTATCCCCTCTTCTATCGAGGATGTAGAGTCGATTGTTGTCGGCAAAAACTATGTAATCGCGCGTACCAGCTCTAAAGTGCTGTATTTGCTGATGAACTTCTCTCTCCGACATATCAAAATCCCAACCGGTAACAATGTTTCCTTCTTTATTGTACACGTAAACCTTCCTATCTTCTCCAGCAATAAAATACCGATAGTTCCTATTGTTATCGTAATCGAACACCGCTACCGGATTTGTTGCAGGCGACCTGAGGGTAACCGGATATCCCTCAACATTATTCCCGTTTCTATCTACCAAATATAATGATGAACGAGTATTAAAAAGAAGCTGTAACTTGCCATTGCGGTATACGTCAATCTGATGAACTTCACCCATTATCTCTTCAGGCAAAGGCCTTTTCCAAAGCACTCGGCCAACCTCGTTTATAAGGTAAATATTATTGCTATTATCCTGAACAAATATCTCACGGGCTTGCGTATTGTGGTTTATCACAAGCTGAGGCTTTATGCTTATTGTAGTATCGAGCCTGGTTTCCCAAACGGTTTGGGGTGAGTCGTAGGTGTAGGGAGAGTACTTTGCATACAAATTCTGGTAAACCATGCCCTTATTGCCCGTGAGCTGAACTGCAATGCCCTGTATTCGTTTTAATGCCTCGGCTCGCGAAAGCAATCTGGATGCCGATTGCGGTTCAAGAAGCTGGCCGTAAAGCATCTCGGCTTTTCCTGGATTAATGTATGTAACAAAATTCGACTCAGCAGTGAGGCCTACCGAAAACTCTTTGTACGATTGCTCCAGCGCAAGCTGCTTATTGTGCACTTTTGCCAATACGAATCGCGATAGCGAGTTAAACGACGAACCAAAAACCACGTACGAATCGATAAAAGTGAAATACAGATCGTTTACAGATTCGAACATACTCCCAAACAAAGCCTGATGCAGACCCGATTGGGGCAATTTGAATATACTAACCGACTTTTCCCTGTCGATGGTAAAAGTTTTTTCGTATCGAGATGCTGGAACTCCCTGTTTGTTTGCGTAATTGCTCAACAGATTTTGAAACTCTTGCTTGGCCTGACCTTGACTTTTTACCCTCGATACAACAAACCAGCTATTATCGTAATCTTCACCCTCAAACGGGATGAACGCTAAAGAAATTTCTTCGGAGAAGATATTTGTATAAAACTCCTCAACATTACAACCCAAGGCCGTACTCATTTTTTTAAGTTCATCTTCGTGTGCCCTCGCTCTTCCGTTAAACGACAAAAACTGCCGATACTGATTAAGGTAGGCTTTAAAGTTGGATATCCCTAAAAACACTAATGCTGCTGTTTGTGTGGGCAAAACCTCCTGAACCCTCATCTCCACCGGCTTTTGCTTTGAAAAAACCTTGAGGAAAGTATTTATTGAGTCGGGAGTTTGAGCAAAGCCATTGAGGTAGAACTCATCATTTTTAATGGTTAGGTCAAGTTCACTCCATCGGCCTACCTTCGACAAGTTTAGGGCGCTTTCGCGCTGCCTCGAATGGATGTGCTGCAGGAAGATGTTGGGCAATCGGGTATAGTTTAAAAACACGTTGGCAACTACCTTTGTTCCTGCGGTATGGTATACCTCAATAAATTGAGGGTTATTTAGTAGCGAAATATGGTTGGCTAGCTGACCTAAAGCCGACTCAATAAGGAGTTGCGACTGGCTGCACATAATAACACCCTGATGAATTGCAAAAGAGTAGGAGGTTCCATTCTCCTCATCGTTGTGCGTGTATGTAAAAATTACTGCGTTGTTATAATCTTTGCTTGTTAGGGTATATTTTTGAGCAAACTCTTTATCAATAAAACTTCTTAGCTCCGATTCTCTTACCTTCTCGGGTAGGTTTGCTGTAAAAAATAGCTCAGCTGAACCTTTCCCCACCGGATGAGCCGAAAAAAACAAAGGATTACCATAAAGTAGGCTACCAAATACGGGTGATTTATCGGCTAAGTTTTGAGCAAGCTCAAAAAACGAATTGGCATCGGCAACAACGTTAAAACTCGCTACACCCTCCCAAAACTCATTCGATTGGAGAAGTGCGTCCGATAGTTGACCAAGGCTACTTGCCTTAACAACAATAGCAGCATCAATTGGAATGGCCTTTAATGCCTCTGATGTAACTGTGTTTCTGCTTTTAATAAAAACGATAGCCAGAACAGCAAGCGTAATTGCAACAATTGGTAGTACGATCCATAGCAATGGGGTTCGTCGCATAGTGGTACTGAATATTAACCGATTAACAAATACATTAATTGTTTACAAAGGTAAAAGTATTAGCATAAATATCTAATTACCCCAAAGAATTAAAAAAGCAAAAAGCCCCAAACAGCTGTTTGAGGCTTCTGCAAGGAGTTATGTAAAAGCTAAATATTGAAAACGCCTTTTATCTTATCAACATAGTCGAGCTTTTCCCAAGCAAAAAACTCTACTTCCTTTTCATATTCGGGAGTACCGTTTCCTCCTCCCATTTTTACTTTCCCAACAAAATAGTCACGACCAAAATGACCATAAGCCGCAGTTGTTCTGAAAATTGGATTTTTAAGACCAAACCGCTTAACAATTGCTGCAGGGCGTAAATCGAAAAGGTTGCTAACTAAATCAGCAATTTGGCTATCGCTCATCTTCACCAATGCAGTTCCGTAGGTATTTACGTTAATGCTAACGGGTTGTGCTACGCCAATTGCATATGCAAGCTGAACAAGAACCTCGGTTGCCACACCAGCAGCCACCAAGTTTTTGGCTATATGTCTTGCTGCGTATGCCGCTGAACGGTCAACCTTCGATGAATCTTTTCCAGAGAAAGCACCACCACCGTGAGCGCCTTTGCCTCCGTAAGTATCGACAATAATTTTTCGACCTGTTAGGCCTGTATCGCCATGTGGGCCACCAATTACAAACTTGCCTGTTGGGTTAACGTGTAAAATGTAATCATCTTTAAAAAGGGCTTTTACCCTATCGGGAAGAAGTGCTTTAACCCGAGGAATCAGAATTTTGGCCACATCGTCCTTAATGCTCATCTGCATTTTATCGTCGGTATCAAACTCATCGTGCTGAGTTGAAACTACAATAGTATGAATTCGCTGTGGCTCATTGTTGTCGTTATACTCAATGGTTACCTGACTTTTAGCATCGGGACGAAGATAGGTCATTTGTTTTCCCTCTCGGCGAATTTTTGCCAGCTCCATTAGAAGTATATGCGATAGTTCAATGGCAAAAGGCATGTAATCATCAGTTTCGCGACAAGCGTAACCAAACATCATGCCTTGGTCACCAGCACCTTGGTCGTCCTCGCTTTGGCGAACAACTCCTCTGTTAATATCAGGCGATTGCTCGTGTATGGTTGAAATTACCCCACAGCTATCGCCATCGAACATGTAGTCGGATTTAGTGTAGCCAATTTCGCGAACAACTTTACGCGCAACCTGCTGAACATCGACATATGCGTTGGTACGAACCTCTCCACTAAGTACAACGAGGCCAGTTGTTACAAGCGTTTCGCAGGCAACCTTTGAGTCAGGATCTTGCCTAAGAAACTCATCGAGTAATGCATCGGAAATCTGATCGGACACTTTATCGGGATGCCCTTCGGATACGCTCTCGGATGTAAATAAATATCCCATATCTTATCATTAGTTAATGATTAAACAATAGTTGGGAAGGTTTGGTAGATTAACAGGAAGAAAACACTGCTTTAGCATTTTTTACCGTGGTTGCAATCAATCAAATCTTTCCACAAAAAATTTGTGATGCAAAGTTAACAACATTTTTAAAGGGTAAAGGTTTATTGGTAATAAAAATGAATATTTGCTCCTCCAAAAGGCTTAATAC
>NPID01007258.1_pt1 | contig 16062 bp, 13 predicted proteins | sample 8637491 | NCBI WGS metagenome assembly NPID01 (sample SAMN07420843, study PRJNA396082) | bioreactor metagenome | isolation source: sample BA6 brine-fed electro-methanogenic bioreactor BA | place: Japan: Kochi | collected 2016-06-14 | reverse complement strand
AGCAATCTGCCGAAGGAGGCCTGCGTTGAGGTCCCCTGCCTGGTTGACGGCAGCGGGATAAGCCCATGTCATGTGGGAGAACTTCCGCTTCAGCTTGCGGCATTGAACAGCATGCACATTTCGGTGCATCTCCTTGCCATCGATGCCTTCGTACGGGGAAGCCGGGACAGCCTTATCCAGGCGCTTATGTTCGATCCCCATACCGGTGCCGAGCTATCGATCGACGACTGCGTGAACATGACCGACGAGCTGATCGAGGCTCATGGGATAATTCTGTAAGGTAGAGCTGGCATTCTTCCCCGTTTAAAGGTAGAATCTGCAGCATACAAAACGGGGGAGAGCTTATGGATCAGAGCAGTACCATTCATGAGGACAAGGGCGGGAAAATTCATTCCTCCAGCATAATCCGAAAGGGGGTTCTCCTCGTTGTTTCCGGTGATTTCCTGGGAGAAACCGGAATACTCGGCAGCGGCAACTTTATCATAGGACGGGATTCGGAGACGGATCTGCAGATAGCCGACAACAAGGTGAGCGGCCGGCACTGCCGCATAAGCCAGGGCAGGGACGGTTACCTGCTTGAAGACCTGGATTCAACCAACGGAACATATGTAAACCGTAAACGGCTGAAAAAACCTGCTCTCCTTAATTACGGTGACCGGATTGTTCTGGGGAACACCATTCTCCGCTTTTTCTTCGAAGAGGAGATCTGATGGCCGGACCCTCTACATGCTGAGCAGGGAAGAATCGGAAAGCAGTTTCTTCAGCTCATCATTGTTCTCAAAGATGTCCGAATCTCCGAGAAAGCGCTCTTCCTGCTGGAAGTACTCGGGATACTTTTCACATATTTCATCTTTCTCAATAATAAGCTTTCTTATGTGTTTTTTGAGAATCGCGGTTGCTTCGACTCCGTCATGACGTTCGATTGCCTCCAGCATTTCAATATGCTGCTTAATGTTGTGACTCGATACATCTGATATATACATTGAGAGGTACCGGATCCTCCGGTAATGACTCGAGAAACTTTTGAGAACATTGTAGCAAAGATGCTTTTTGGTCTCATCGAACATGATGGCGTGGAACTGGTCGTCGTAGTCAATGAATTTTGTCAGATTCTCCTCATCGAGGGCAGCCTGCTGCTTTTTCAGGTTCATCTTGAGACGGTCGATGCTCTCTTCCGTGTGGAAGCTGGCAAACATTTCGATAACGGCGCTTTCCAGAGATTCACGGAGGAAGCGTTCTTCCTGAACACGGGACAGATCTATTTTGGAGACAAAAGTGCCTTTCTGGGGATATATGCTGACCAGGGCTTCATGGGAGAGGCGGATAAAGGCTTCCCTGACGGGAGTTCTGCTCACCTGCAGTTTCTCGGCAATGTCCTTTTCGCTTATCATTGTCCCCGGGGTTATCTTCAGACTTACAATGTTTTTATGAAGGATGGTGTAGACTGTCTCGCTGATATTGGTAGAGCCTTTACTTGCCCTGTCGTACATTCTTGTGCCCATAATTTTCGTCTCCTCTCTTTTTTTATTCGCCCGTTCCGGNNCTTCCAGCGTATCCGCTGCGCTGCTGTATGTTAAGAAGTTTACCTCTCCGTTTACGCGGACAAAGCTCTCCTTTCCCTCTTTTGCAAAGAACTCGATAATATCACTCTCACCATTCCTCTTTCTTATGGTTACTGCAGCCTCCGGCTCTTCCGCCAGTTCGGGGGGACCGCTTGTTTCACCGGTTATACCGATGCTGTATAAGGGTTCCAGGGCCTCGGTAATTTCTTCGTACCGGTATGATGTTCCATCCATAATGCCGTATAGTGAAGGGCCTTCACCGAAGAGGGTGATTCTGTAGTCCCGCAACCTTCCCGGCCGCGAAAAATGCACCGATTCAAGTGCGGCCATGCTGCCTGAGTAGATATAGTCTCCGATCAGGTCCCTGTAGGAGGTGGTCAGGAACTGCAGCTGATCGTCAGGTGCATGAAAAACGGCCAGGCTTCCTGTCTTGTGTATGTAATATCCGCCATGCGTATCCTGACTGAACAGCAGTTCGTGGAGCTTCCCATTGTGTCTTACCTCCAGAATATGTCCGGGAGCATCGAGCCCGTAGAGTGACAACTCTTCCCCTGCCGAGACGAAGGTATCCGGATAGAGGGAAGAGAGAGGAAGTATAAGTGAGGAAAATATTTGGTCCGCCTTGAGAGCTGCCCTGAGCGGTTCCGTCAGATAAAAAGAGAAATCGCCGCTATGGCTTACTTCCCAGTTTCTCTGCGGCAGCTCGGCCGATCTGAGACGGATGCTCTGCAGTGCCTCAATGGAGCTTGTCCCTATCTCCGGCAGCAGACGGCGGTTCCAGAAGTCGGTGCGTGATCTGAGCATCAGCCCGCCGATGGTTTTTCCGACAAGATAGACCCGCTCTTCTCCCTCCTTGAGAAGGTAGTAGCTTCCATTAATCGGACTCTGGTCGCCAAGGAAGAGCCTTTGCCTGCTGCCGTCCCGAAGGATAAAAGTTACGGTTGCAGAGGGCTCGTCAAGTCCGAAGTCGCCTCTGCTTTCGTAGTTCTCGATGGCTTTGGTCGAGGAGAGCCTGGAGAGAATGTATATGAACGACTGCATCATCTCCTGGGAATAGTCGGCTCCCGCTGTTTCGGGTTTCGAAACAAGCTCGATGACGCCGTTATCTCCCGGGATAAAACCGTATGCATCGGAGTTGTTGTTGACCGCAAGTGCGGATATGAGGGCGACATTAATGGAGAGGATTTCGTGGTTTTCGGCAATGGGTGCTTCCTGTTTTCCCTCTGTAAGGATCAGTGCGGCAAGCAGGATTGAGCTCAGAAGAAGAGCCGCGGAAGACAGTATAAGTGCTTTTCTCCAGGGTTTCATGAGCGTCTCCTCCGGAGGACAACAGCGATGCCGGCGGAGATTATCAGAAAAGGAAGGACTCCCCCCAGCACGATGCCCGCGGCACGTGCCTCTGCCGGCAGAATGGTAAGCGGATCGGGTGCGATTCCCTTCGCCGGTATGTAGATGGAATTCTGTTCGGGATTTAGCCAGTTGACCGCCTGGATAATAAAATCCGCATTGGCAAAGCTGCCCATGGCAAGGATGTCATCCGCGTAGATGCTTTCGCTCCCCAGGGCCAGGATCCTGGTACTCTCTTCTGATTCCGCATTCTGCCCCGCCGGTCGCGCGGAACTGAGGGCCAGATGGAAGGGGCCCCGGCGGTCATCCGCACTTCTCTGAACATCCCCGAAGGAAATACCATCCCTGGCATATGAGTCCTGAGAGGATACAAGAACGGTCATTACGGTGAGGTCAAAACTGGAATTCTCCGCCGGCCGCATTATCCGTGATGAAGGCATCATAAGGAAATAACGGTTGTCGCCGAAAAAGGTGTTTATCTCGTGCTGTGCATACATCGGTACTATGTTTATGGGATTGTCGGAAATATGAGCCCGCGGTTCAAAGACAACGGCATCTCCATACACTATTCCCCATTTTTCAAGAAACGCGCTCAGGTTTTTCAGATCGGCTCCGGAAGGCGGGATAAACACCATAAGGTCTCCGCCTCCGTTCAGGTAGCTGTCCAGCATCCCTGTTTCCCGGGAAGAAAAATCACGTTCCGGGGCTGCTATTACAATGAGATCGGTGTCCGCTTCAATCCCCGTTACCGACAGGTTGATTTTTCCGGTTTCGTAGGAGTTCTGACCGAACAGCTCAATGAGGGATTCGGAGGGCTGCTCGTTGTGACCGTCGGTAAACCTGACCGTCCGTATCCTGTCGTCGAAAAGCTGGATAATGGCCGCGGTGATCTGCTGTTCCGCGCGTACGCTCGTTACGGCGGTCCTGGAGCTGTTGAAGGTATAGAGATTATCGATGGTAAGATGCTTATACCGCTCACCCGTTTCGATAAGCAGGTCGTTCAGCTCTATACGGACCCCCTGCTGCGCATACCTGTCGACCAGGAGGGGGTTTTCGAACGGGTCCCGGNNGTAGGAGACTGTGATATTATTGCTGAGCTTGTCGTAGCGTGCCATGATCTCACTCAGCATGACCGGATAATCCTGCCGTCTGTTGAATACGGTAATGGAGACGGGGGAGTCGAGAAGTTCGCCTGTCCGCAGGCTCAGCTCCGAAAGTTCGTATAAGCCGCTGTCCGTCAAATCCAGCTTCAGGGAAAATCGTTCCACCGCTGTCTGGGCAAGCACGTTCAGCACTGCGGCAAGGGCAAGTACGACGAGGACAAGAGCTATTTTTATGGTACCTGTTCTGTCGCAATGGTTCATGCTGTTTTCCTTCCGTCGATGACTATGACACTCAGCAGAAGAAAGAGTCCGCTTGTTGTCAGATAAAAGACGATGGATGCGGGATTGAATATTCCATAGGTGAAATCACGGAAGTGGGCATCCAGGGAGAGGTAGCGCAGCGGGCCGCCGGTGGAATCGAGCAGCCGGAGTACGAGAAGAACAGAATAGCTTGCTGCCGCGGAAATAATCTGATTCCCCGTAAGGGTGGANNCGATTGAGATACAGGCGGAAACAAGCAGAATCATTCCCGCATAGTTGCCGAGTACAACCATAAGTTCAAGGGAACCGTAGAATGAAATGATAAGCGGGTAGAGAAGGGTGCATGCAAGACCTGCACAGAATATTGTCAGGGTCGCAAGGAACTTGCCCCATACAATGCCGGCCAGAGAAACGGGCATGCTGAAGAGCAGCTGAAGGGTTCGCATTTTCCGCTCCTCTGAAAAGAGCCTCATGGTGAGGACCGGAATCAGAAAAATGACTATCTGTGAGATGGCCGCGAAGTAGCTCTTGATGTCGCCGCTCTGGGACAGGAGGTTCCCCCGTGTAAAAATGAGACCGCTGATAAGGAGAAACACCGTCAGATAGGTGTAACCGATCATCGAGGTGAAATACTGCCGCAGTTCCTTTACATATATCGCTCTCATAATCTTTATCCTTGTCAGCCTGTGGTGAGTCTTATGAACATTTCTTCGAGGCTCGGCCGGCTGGTACGGAGGCTCACGGCAGGGCAGGAGGCCAGGGCCAGAGCGTTGAAAAGCTGCTCCCGTATATCGCACTCCTTTTCACTGACTATAAAGAGGTCTGAAAAACCGGGTTCGGGGCTTTCCGATATCCCGACTGACAATACTCCGTTTATGGAGACTATTGCCTTTCTGATGGCCTCTTCCGTGCCCCGTACCCGTGCCTCGATCTGCTGACCTCCCGAGTGGGCGCGCCCAAGCTCTTCGGGGCTGCTGTCGGCCACTATTTTTCCCTCTTTCATGATAAGGAGTCTCGAACAGACCGATGATATTTCGGCCAGAATGTGGGAACTGATTATAATGGTATGCTCTTTTTTGAGATTGCCGATCAGTTTCCGGATATCAAGGATCTGCTTCGGGTCGAGACCTGCTGTGGGCTCGTCAAATATGAGCAGCTGCGGGCTGCCGATCAGGGCCTGAGCCATTCCGACCCTTTGCCGGTATCCTTTGGAGAGTTGTTTCACCATGCGTCTCCGCATATCGGTAATATTTGTAAGCTCGCAGACCCTTTCAATCTCTCTTTTCCGTTCGCGTTTCTCCACTGATCTCAGGGAAGCGGCAAATGCAAGCTGCTCCTCCACTTTCATATCAGGATATAATGGCGGAATTTCCGGAAGGTAACCTATAAGGCGCCTGGCCTCAAGGGGGTGCTGCAGCATGTCTATTCCGGATATGCTTACCGATCCCGAGGAGGGGGGCATGCAGCCGGAAAGCATGTTCATGGTGGTGGATTTGCCGGCACCATTGGCTCCAAGAAGTCCCACCACCTCTCCGGCTTCTATGATAAAATCCAGAGAATCCGCTGAGAGAACATTTCCGTACCATTTAGTGAGTCTGTCTGCCTTGAGCATCTTGTTTCTCCCGCTTACTGCAGATCATGTCCGTAAGCTGTCATAGTAGTATTGTAGTACACAAGAAGTGCTTTTACAAGCATATTCAGAACTTGTATGGCAGTACTCCCCAGCTCAGATGTGTCTGAAAGGGCTGAAGAGGAACTCAGGAAGCTATAACGACGGGATTTGGGGGAGTTTTTGCAGGTCTGATTGTAAATAATATGTTAAAAAAACTTGCGGTATGCTTAAAAGCATGCTAGTATACAAGTATATCTAACCACATTAAGGGGGATGACGTGAAGAATCATCAGAAAATTTTTGCCGTGGCGGCGCTCTTGCTGCTGGCGACAGCAATGCTTTTCGCCGGGGGACAGCAGGACAAGACCGAAGCGGAGGGCGTGACAATGTACGTTGCCGGGACGAGCGGTGCGGAGGATACCCAGTCGATGGGTCACATGGAACTGAAGAAAAGGCTTGAAGCCGCATCGGAAGGGTACTTCAACGTGGATGTCAAACTGAACGGCGTCATGGGAGAAACCGATGATGTGACCGAACAGGCAAGGGAAGGCGTGCCCGTACTGAATGCTTCCGACCCCGGCCGGATTGCATCTTTTGTTCCGGAATACGGACTTATTCAGATGCCCTACATCTTCACCGACTACAAATACCTCAACGAGGTTATGAAGACGGATATGTACAAGCAGTGGGAAAAAGATTTTGAGGCCAAGGGCATCAAACTGGTTACTTCCAACTGCTATTCGGGCGCAAGAAGCTGGGTGACCAATATGCCCGTAAGAACTCCTGCCGACCTCAAGGGTGTAAAAATCCGGACTATCGGAAGTGATCTATTTGTCAGTTCCATCAATGCTATGGGCGCTGTAGCCACCGCACTCCCCTGGGGAGAGACCTACCAGGGAATCGAACAGGGTGTTGTAGATGGCGCGGAAGCTCAAATCCCCGGTATCTATTCCATGAGGTTCTACGAAATTGCCGACCATGTAAGCCTTTCCGAACACTTTTTTCTCATCGGAAGCATGGTTACGGGCACCAAATTCTTTTACTCCCTGCCCGAAAAATACCAGACCATGCTGATGGATGTTGCATACGACACCTACAAAGACAACCAGGATGTACTGATCGAGAAATCCGCCGAGTTCATCGCCGAGATGGAAGAAGCCGGTGTGACCTTTCTCGAGATTGACAAGACCCCTTTTATTGAAGCTGTACAGCCGGTGTATGAGAAGCTCGGCTATGCTGAGCTGAGAGATCAGCTGTACGCTGAACTCGGACTCTGATCGGCTGATAAATAATTGAAGAGGCGGATGCGCCTGCATTAAGCGCATCCGCCGTTACTCACCAGAGGTAAGATATGTACGCTTTCTATAAACGCTTCTGCAGGATAGAAGAGATTGTCACTGCCGTCGTTTTTGTTTCGATAGTAGTTTTGATTTTCTCCGCGGCCTTTTTCAGGGTTTTTGACAAGCCCCTGGTATGGGCAGACGACATCGCCAAGTTTCTGTTTTCCTGGGCTGCCTTTCTCGGAGCTGATATTGCACTTCGGCACTCCCGCCTCGTCGGGGTCGACATGCTTGTGAAAAAGTTCCCGCCCAAGGTACTCAAGATGACCGAGATTATTGTCTTTGCCGTCATGCTTGCAATACTTGCCGCCTTCGTCTACTTCGGCACCCTTTTAAGCATCAAGAACTGGGATCGGGATTTCCAGACCCTTTCGTTCATGAGCTACTCAATGGTAACCCTTTCGCTTCCGGTCTCTTCATTTCTGATGATCATCAGCACATCGACGAAGATGTATCGGGTGGTAAAAAATTTCGGAAACGATGATTACCAGGTAAGAAAGGACGTCCCGAGACGCCCCGATGAAGTCGAACAGCTCATATAATTCGGATAGAGGAAAAACCATATGATGTACTTAGTGATATCCCTGGCAATCCTTGTGGCTCTCAATATGCCGATAGGGTTTGCCATAGGTATTTCGGGAGCAGTCTATTTCCTTACGACAGATTTAATCCCTTTCTCGGTGACAATTCAGCGGGTTGTCGCCCAGACCCAGAGCATTGCCTTTCTTGCGGTCCCCTTCTTCATCTTTGCGGGGAATCTTATGAACCGGACCGGGATTACGACGAGGCTCCTGCGCTTTGCCACCCTGCTCACCCGGAGAATGACAGGGGGACTGGCCCAGGTCAATATCGTTCTCAGTACCATGATGGGAGGAGTTTCCGGTTCCGCCGTAGCCGATTCTTCCATGCAGGCAAGGATCCTCGGACCGGAGATGATAAAGCGCGGCTATCCCGGCGGCTATGCTGCAGGTGTCACCTGCCTTTCATCGCTGATAACAGCCACAATCCCGCCAAGCCTCGGACTTATCCTCTTCGGATTCGTCGGGGAGGTATCGATCGGAAGGCTCTTTGTGGCCGGGATTGTTCCGGGCTTCATGATGATGTCTATTCTCATGCTTACGGTTACCATTACGTCTAAACGGCGCCAGTATGATCCTCCCGATCCCGCGGCGGTAAAGCCCTCCTGGGGAGAGATCCTGGCGGATCTCAAGGATTCCATCTGGGCCCTGATTTTTCCGCTGATACTGATTATCGGAATACGCTTCGGTCTCTTTACTCCTTCGGAGGCGGGCGCCTTTGCGGTAATATACGCACTTATCATTGGAAAGTTCGTATACCGGGAGCTTACCTGGAAAAAATTCAGGGATGCTCTTTGGGATTCGGTCATCGATAACGGGGCGATCATTCTTATTATTGCTCTCTCCGGAATCTTCGGCTACGCCTTGTCGCTTGAGAACGTACCGGGGCTTATCGGCGGTGTGTTGACCACCCTGACCACGAATCCCCAGCTCATGCTGATAATCATTGTCCTCTTTCTCTTTGTCGCGGGAATGTTTATCGACAGTAATGTAAGCATCCTGCTCCTTACTCCCATTTTCCTGCCGGTGATCAAGTCCATGGGAGTCGATCCTGTTCACTTCGGTATCCTCATGATGACCATTGTCACCATGGGAGTCATGACTCCGCCGGTCGGAACTGCCTTGTACATAGTGTGCCAGATTCTTGATGTTCCGCTGGAAGAATACATCCGGGAGACGATCCCTTTCTATGCAGCAGTGATCCTGCTGGTGCTCATCCTGATTTTTCTGCCGGATGTGGTGATGTTTTTGCCGAACCTTGTGTACGGCTGATAAGACGGGAAGGCTTCCGGATTAAGACAGCAGAAGTTATTACAGCAGAGGAGACGATAAGATTATGAAAATGAGTTTACGATGGTTCGGACCCGGATACGATTCGATACCTCTGGAACACATCCGGCAGATACCGGGCGTTAAAGGGGTAATAACTACCCTCCATGGGAAGCAGGCCGGAGAGCTGTGGCTTCCCGAAGAGATACGGGCCCTTAAGCGGGTTGTTGAAGAGTCCGGGCTGGAAATATACGGGATAGAAAGCGTGAATGTTTCGGATGAGATTAAAGTGGCTCATGCGGACAGAGACATGCATCTGGAAAATTATATAAAGACCCTGCGCAATCTCTCGAACGAGGGTATTAACATGGTCTGCTACAATTTTATGAGCGTCTTCGACTGGACCCGTTCCGAACTTGCGAAGCCGAGGGAAGACAAGTCGACCGTTCTGGCCTACAACCAGGATCTGATAGATCAGATTGATCCCGGGGATATGTTCAAGCAGATTGATAACAACTCCAACGGCTTTGTAATGCCGGGCTGGGAACCGGAGCGGCTTTCCAAGGTGAAAGAGCTCTTCGAACTCTACAGCGTAATCGACAATGAACAGATGTTTGCCAACCTCAGATATTTCCTGGAAGCTATTATGCCCACCTGTGAGAAATACGGTGTAAAAATGGCCATCCATATCGATGATCCGGTCTGGAGTGTATTCGGACTGCCTCGAATTGTGAAAAACAAGGAAGATCTGATCAGGATTACACAGTCAGTAAAAAGCGAATACAACGGGATAACCCTGTGCACGGGCTCCTTGAGCAGCAAACCGGATAATGATATTCCCGATATTATCAGGTCCCTGAAAGGGAGAATCCACTTTGCCCACGTAAGAAACACCAGGCACACCAGGCCCGGGGTTTTTGAAGAGTCCGCCCACCTCTCAAGCGACGGTTCCCTCGACATGTACGAAATAATCAGGGCCTTTGTTGAAACAGGCTTTGACGGTCCCGTAAGGCCGGACCACGGAAGAGCTATCTGGGGTGAGGTCGCCATGCCGGGATACGGACTCTATGACCGGGCCCTGGGATCACAGTATCTTCTTGGTCTGATAGAGGCGGTGAGGAAGCAGTGAAGGTACTCCGGGCCGCCATAATCGGGGCGGGGGCCATTGCTCCTGCCCACGTGGAGGGCTTTCTCCAGTTCGGCGAAAGGGTGCAGATTACCGCCGTGGTAAACCGCTCAATCGGACGGGCTCAGAAACTGATAGAACGGTATGGCCTGGATGCACAGGCCTGTAGCGGCTATTCCGAAGTTCTCGATTCGGTCGATATTGTGGCAGTCTGTACCCCTCCCGAAAGCCATCGCGACATAGCTGTTGAGGCCTTTTCCCGTGGCTGTCATGTTCTGCTTGAAAAACCGATGGCAGCCTCTCTTGCCGACTGCGATGCAATAATCGATGCGGCGAAGAAAAGCGGAAAGACCCTGAGTGTTGTCGCTCAAAGCAGATTCGCCGCTTCCGTGTACAAAGCAGTCGGTATTATGAAGAGCGGGAGGTTCGGGCGTATAAATTTTGTTCAGGTCAACTCGCTGTGGTGGAGAGGTCCAAGCTACTACGATCTTGCCTGGAGGGGGCGCTGGGAGACCGAAGGCGGGGGCTGCACCCTTAACCATGCGGTTCATCACATCGATCTGCTTCTCTGGGCAAAGGGATCTCCCGCTGCGGTTACGGCGATTATGGGCAATCTCTCTCATGACAACTCGGAAGAGGAAGATCTGTCCATGGCAATTCTGGAATATGATGACGGGACATTGGCCCAGGTGACGAGCTCTCTTGTTCATCACGGCGAACCTCAGCTGCTTGATTTCCAGCTTGAACGGGTCGGAGTTTCTCTTCCCCTTAAGGTTTCCGCCAGCAGACAGCGGTCAAACGGCTTCCCACTGCAGGATGAAGATACGGAGAAAGAGTTTATGGATGCCTTTGAAGGCAGTCCCGCTCCCGCTTATGAGCATCATACCGGACAAATCGGGGACTTTCTCGATGCGATAGAAGAATCCGGAACACCCCTTGTGACCGGAGAGGACGGACGGGCGGCTCTCGAACTGATAATGGCAATCTATAAATCAGCCTCCACCGGTTCACGTGTCCTGCTCCCTCTCTCCTCAGATGATTCTTTTTATTCGAAGCAGGGAGTTCAGGAACATACTCCGCGGTTCAATGAGAAGATCCGTTCGGTTTCATCGTTCGATGATATGGAGATAACTTCCTTCAAGGACAAGTACTGACAGGAGAACATATGCTTCTTAAAGAGTTCACCAGAAAAGAGATGCAGGTGCTCATCCATAATAATCGCGGGCAGATGGGAAAGGCTGCCGCAGCGGAGGTTTCCCGGACCATAACCCTTCTGCTCGAAACACGGGAAGAGGTCAATATAATATTCGGGGCGGCACCATCACAGCAGGAACTGCTCGCGGGACTTGTCTCGGATAAAACAATCCCCTGGAACCGGATCAACGGTTTTCAGATGGATGAGTATACAGGCCTCTCCCGTGAAGCCCCCCAGAGGTTCGGAAACTTCCTTAAGCGGCATATCTTCTCGCACTGCGGCTTTAAAGAGCTGTTTTACCTGGAGGGTGATACGGTGCCGGAGGCCATTGAACGCTACCAGAGACTTCTGCAGGAGCATCCTGCCGATATCGTTCTGCTCGGAATAGGCGAGAACGGTCACATCGCCTTCAACGACCCGCATACCGCGGATTTCCAGGATCCGCAGATGGTAAAAGAGGTTACTCTCGATAGGGAGTGCAGGATGCAGCAGGTCCACGATGGCTGCTTCTCCGCTCTGGAAGAGGTACCGGAAAAGGCGCTGACTCTGACCATCCCCGCACTCATGCAGGCGGAGCATGCATTCTGCACCGTGCCTTCCGCCCTCAAACGGCGTGCCGTAAGCGAGGCGGTGAACGGAGAGATAAGCACCGGATGTCCCGCCAGCATACTTCAGAATAAAAAAGGAGCCCGGCTTTTTCTTGACAGGGAAAGCGGGGCGGATCTGCTTTGATAAAAACCGGGATCGGAGAAGAGCATGAAACTGACAAAGCTTGAGCTGAAAAATAGAAAAATATGGGAAGAGAAGGGCTATATCCTGCCCGCTTTCGATCTTGAGGGCACAGCCGAAAGAACGCACGCGAAACCCGTCTGGCTGCACTTCGGAGCCGGCAATATTTTCCGCGCCTTTCCTGCGGTCCTTCAGCAGCACCTGCTCAATGATGGGCTGGCCGATACGGGGATTATCGTATGCGAAGCCTTTGACGAGGAGATTATCGACAAAGCCTACCGGCGGTACGACAACCTCTCCCTGGCGGTAAGCCTTGAAAGCACGGGGAAGATGGTAAAGGAGATTGTTGCAAGCGTAACAGAGAGCGTTAAACCCCGATCGGAATACGGCCGGATGGTGGAGATATTCACCGCTCCGACCCTTCAGATGGTCTCTTTTACCATCACCGAAAAGGGATATGCTGTAGTCGATGCAAACGGGACACTCCTTACCTGGATTAAAAGCGATCTTGAGACGGGCGCGGACGGCATTCCTTCTACGACCCCGGGAATCCTCACGAGACTCTGTTATGAGCGGTACAAGGCGGGAGCTCTTCCCGTTGCCCTGGTAAGCATGGACAACTGCAGTCATAACGGAACCCTGCTGAAAGAAGCGGTTATGACCTTTGTCGACCGGTGGATAGAGCAGGGGATATTTCCACCGGACTTCAGGAGATACATGGATAATGAGAGGCTCGTATCTTTCAACTGGAGTATGATCGACAAGATAACACCACGTCCGGCGGATGCGGTGCTGAGGGTGCTTGAAAAGGATGGTCTGGAGGACATGCAGCTGACCAGGACGGAAAAAAACACCTTCGTCGCCCCCTTTGTCAATGCCGAAGAGTCCCAGTATCTTGCCATTGAGGATAACTTTCCCAACGGAAGACCGGCGCTTGAAAAGGCCGGAGTCCTCTTCTCCGACAGAAAAACCATAGACCGGATAGAGAAGATGAAAGTGTGCACCTGCCTCAATCCTCTTCATACGGTCCTTGCCGTCTTCGGCTGCCTGCTCGGCTATACCTCCATCTCCGAAGAAATGCAAAGCCCCGAGCTGAAATCCTTTATTGAGCAGGTCGGATACGTGGAAGGTATGCCGGTAGTTGTAGATCCGGGAATTATCAACGCACGGGATTTTATCCGGGAAACCATAGAAGTCCGCTTTCCCAACCCCTTTGTTCCCGATACCCCTCAGAGGATTGCGACGGATACCTCAAAGAAAATACCGGTCCGTTTCGGGGAGACGCTCAAAGCCTACGGGCGGGAAGGGAAGGATATTTCCAGCCTTACCTTTATTCCCCTCTTTTTTGCCGGCTGGCTCAGATACCTGATGGGGATTGATGATCAGGGTAAACCCTTCGAGCAGAGTCCCGATCCGAACCTGGCCGAGATGAAAGAGTACGTGACAGGAATTGCTCTGGGGAGTTCGGGCCCCTTCTCGTCGCAGCTGAAACCCCTTCTTTCCCGTCCCGATATCTTCGGAGTAAACCTTTACGACAGCGGCGCAGGTGTGAAGGTAGAAGCGATGTTCGAGCAGATGATAAGCGGATCGGGAGCCGTCGTGTCGACCCTGCGGTCATATCTGAAGGATTATGCCCGGCCGATGCAGGGGAGGGACCAGAAATGATTTCATCGAGAGAACGTCTGCTCACGCTTCTGAAGGGGGAGCTGCCCGACCGGGTTCCCGTGGCGCCATTTATACAGCAGGAGTTCATGTCCGGATATTTCGGAAGAAATGACACGGACCGGCTAACAGATGCATGCATCGCGGCCGGAGAGCTCGGTTTCGATCTGATAACAAAACAGAATAAGGCAGCAACTCCCTACTTTCTCAGGAAAAGCTATCCCAACTGGGAAGTCGATGAGAAGAAAGTGGTTGACAATGGAATGCACTATAAGATCACCACGATAAAGACACCTGCCAAAACCCTGCGTCAGGTAGAGGGTGCACCCTATGATGAAAGTATCCAGGAAGGCATCCATTATGTCACCAGCGATTTTATGATAGAGAGCATCGAAGATTTTGAAGTATTTTCAAAGTACATGCCTCCACGCGATGCGGCCCACCACAGGGAAATTATTGAAGACGGGAAGTTCGCCAGAGAGCACATAGGAGAGCTGGGCATCAATGCCCCCTGGACCGTCGGCGGGGTATTCAATCTTGCCTGCGAGTTCGTGAACATCCAGAATATCATTATGGATGCCATGATTGACCGGGACTACTACGATGCGTACATGAGTCTCTTTGCGGATATCGTCGCATTTGATTCGGAGTGCTTCGCTGCGAGCGAATACGATGTGGCGGGAATGCAGGGGAATATGGCCAACGGAGGCCTGCTTATGGAAAGCCATTTCCGCGACAGCGTGCTTCCCTACGAACAGAGAGCGTTCGCTCCCCTCCATGAGGCAGGCAAGCCGGTGCTTTATCACAACTGCGGAATTGCGTCGAAACTGCTTCCCGCCTACAAGGAGCTCGGTCTGACCATCTATGAAACCCTCGCGGCTCCGCCCGAAGGTGATACGGATTTGGTACAAGCGAAGGAACTTTTTGCGGACACCCCCACAATTCTCTGCGGGACCTTCGACCAGGTCAATTTTTTGAAACAGGGCAGTCCCGAAGAAATATACTCCAGAGCCGCACAGGTTGTGGAGAGCGCCAAAACCGGCGGGAAATACATCTTTGCCGCCTCGGACTACATTGAGAGAGGGACACCCCTGAAGAATGTAAAGGCAATGCTGGCAGGCGCCCTTTCAACAGCCGGCTACACGCTGACCAAGTCCGTTTTAAGGGATTCAGAGTCCCTTAAGGTGCAAAGCCCTACAGGAGGAAGCATGAAAGCATTTATGGATAAAGATTTTTTACTGGAAACGGAAACCGCAAAAGTACTCTACCACCGCTACGCGGCTCATATGCCCATCTTTGATTACCACTGTCATATAAATGTGGATGAAATCTATCGCAATGCCGTATATGAAAACATTACACAGATATGGCTCTACGGCGACCACTACAAATGGAGAGCCATGCGCCTGTGCGGGGTGAGTGAAGAGTTTATTACAGGTGGTGCTTCCGATTATGATAAATTTCTGGCCTATGCGAGAATCATGCCCCTGCTTATCGGCAACCCCGTTTATCACTGGACCCATCTTGAACTGAAAGCATACTTCGGTATCGGAACGCCGCTGAATGAAAAAAGCGCCGCCCGGATCTGGGAAGAAACCCGGAAAAAGCTGCAGGGCGGGTACAGCGTTCGTGATATTATCCGCGAGTCCGGCGTAAAGAAAATCTGCTCTACCGATGATCCCCTTGATACCCTCGAGTATCACATCGCCCTGGCCGGAGATGAAACCTTCACTGCCGAAGTTCTTCCCTCCTTCAGACCCGACAAGGGTGTGGAGATTGCGAAGGAAACATTCATCCCCTGGGTAAAAAAACTCTCGGAAGTATGTAAAACATCCATCGGCAGCTACAGAGATTTTATTTCCTGCCTTGATAAAAGAGTGGACTTTTTCCATTCCTGCTCCTGTCTTGTTTCGGACCATGGTCTGGACAGAATCGTTTTTGAACCCTGTTCGGAACATGAGGCTGAAGAGATTTTCAGGAAGAGACTTTCCGGCGGGGAGCTGAGCGAACTGGAAGAGGCAAAATACAAAAGCGCCGTCCTGAGCCACCTTGCAGGCCGGTATCATGAACTCGGTTGGGTTATGCAGCTGCACATCGGTGCCATCCGGAGCAATAACAGCATCATGAAAAAAGCACTCGGCCCCGACACGGGTTTTGATTCCATCGGTGACCGGGAGATGGCTCTCAGTCTCTCGAGGTTCCTGGATCATGTCAACAACAGCGGCTTACCGAAGACGCTGCTGTACACCCTGAACCCGAAAGACAACTACGTGCTGGG
>NPID01006541.1_pt1 | contig 16109 bp, 13 predicted proteins | sample 8637491 | NCBI WGS metagenome assembly NPID01 (sample SAMN07420843, study PRJNA396082) | bioreactor metagenome | isolation source: sample BA6 brine-fed electro-methanogenic bioreactor BA | place: Japan: Kochi | collected 2016-06-14 | reverse complement strand
GATAAGATAATTTCAGCTAATAACTTCAATATTATTCCATTACCTCACCAGGTGTTAACTGTAAACCACGTATTAGAACAATTTAAACCACGTTGTTTAATTGCGGATGAGGTAGGTTTAGGAAAAACCATTGAAGCTGCTCTTATCTTTGAAGAGTTAAAAATGCGTAAAATGGTTAAAAGAGTTTTAATAATTGCTCCATCTGGCCTTACTAATCAATGGCAGGATGAACTAAAAACCAAATTCAATGAAGAATTTATAATCATGAATCGGGATTCATTTACTGGTTTGCAGAATGTTCATGGTGAAAATAATAACGTGTGGGCCCAATATGATCAAGTAATTACTTCGGTTGATTTTGTTAAACCAACCCCTACTCGAGATCATTTAACCCAGAAAACTAATGAAAGAAGGGAATGGCATAATAAATACATCACCCAAGACTGTGTAGATTCCCAATGGGATATGGTAATCTTTGATGAAGCCCACAATTTAAGTAAAAACATGGATGGTAATGAAACAGCACGATATAAGATTGGAAAAGCTATTTCTGATACCACTCCCATATTACTTCTTTTAACAGCTACCCCTCACCAGGGAGACAGTGAAAGATTCAGATATTTACTAAGATTAATTGATGAATATAGGTTCTTTGCTGATGATTCTTTAACCCCGGAAAATGTAAAATCAGTTACTATGAAGAATCATAAACGTGCTGTGTCTGATTTTAATGGTAATCTTATATTTAAATCTCGGATTGTGAGTTTAATTAAGGTTCCTCGGGATGAAAATGATATTGAGGCTAATTTATATGATAAAGTTAGTGATTATGTCTCAAAATATTATAATTTGGCTTCCCGTGAAGGTAATTTCCCCTTCATGTTTTTGTTGATTCTTTATCAAAGAATGGTATCTTCCAGTACACGAGCCATTTATTATTCTCTAAATAAACGTTTAAATATTCTTCAAAACGATCTTAAAGCAGCTAAATACTTGAAAAATATGGATATTAGTGATTTACGTGATATTGATGCACAAGAAGCATATGATGAAATTTTAGATTATCAAGGTGGAGATGTAGCTCATAAAGCTTCTGGTAATTACAAAATTGAGCCCTACATGAGAGAGGAATTAAATATTCTCACCGAATGCGTAGATTTAGCTAAAAAATCAGCTTCAGGCCGGCAGGACTTCAAAGTTAAAAAACTTTTAGAAGTAATTGATGATGTTATTGCCCGCGAAAAAGACCCTAAAGTTAAATTCATCATCTTCACAGAATTTATTGAGACACAAAATTATATCGGTGAAACCTTAGAAAGTTTAGGTTACAAAGTAGTCTATTTCAATGGTAGATTAAGTTTAGAAGAAAAAATTGAAGCTAAAGCTAAATTTAAAGATGATTACCAATTTTTAGTCTCCACGGACTCGGGAGGAGAGGGTATAAACCTTCAATTCTGTCATGTTATGATAAATTACGATTTACCATGGAATCCTATGAAAATCGAACAACGAATAGGTAGGATAGATCGTATTGGACAAGAAAAAGATGTTCTGGTATTCAACTTTGTCTTAGAAAAGACCATTGAAGAAAGGGTTAGGGANNAAATTAAAAATGATCGCTGATGAATTTGGTGATGATAAACGTAGAGACGTTTTAAGTCTTTTACAAGATGAATATAACTTTGATAAAATATTCATGGAAGCCATAAAAGAGCGAAAAGTAAGGGAAAGAGAACTGGAACGAATTGGAAGTGAGATGTATATTCAGGCTAAAAAAATCATTGAAAAACAGGACCTATTAGTTCCATTCACTGAAGAGGAAGATAGTCGCCAAATTGAAAATTACATGGTAGAAGATGAGCGTACTATTGTGGAAAACCTGGTTAGAACCTATGCCCAATATAAAGAAGTGGATATAATTGAGTACTCTAAAAAGAAAGATGCATTTTACTTTGAGCATCCTATAAATGGCATGAAACTAAGAAACATGGTTTTCAATCGGGAATTAGCTTTAGAAAATGAAAAATATGAATATATTAACCTGAATCATCCATTAGTCAAATCCATAAATAATGAAATAATGGAAAGCGATTCTCTTTCCTTTGACCTGGAAATTGGGGGATATTCTCATGTTCTTAAAGGAACTCTGTTTTATTACAGATTGGAACTAACTAACAACGAAGGATTCTTAAGAAGACATCTTGTACCTATATTTATCACTCAAGACGGTAAATTTGATGGAAAGGCCACAGAATGGTTTGAATCAAATCATAGATTTGACTTTAAGATTGATTTTGTAGATGACATGGTACATGATATTGAAGATTTAAAAGCAGAAGCTGAGCGAATAAGAGATATAAAAATTAAGGAATTTATGGTTTCTACTCAATTAGAACTTCGTGAAAAATTAGAAAAAGAAAAAGAAAACTTTGAAAAATATTTCAAGGATAAAGAAGTAGCTATCGACAAAATTGCCATTGATAATATTCGTGAACACAGATTACGAGAATTATATAATCAGCGAGAGCAAGAACGAACAGATATGGTAAAGAAAATGAATTTAGTACCGCAAATTAATTTATTTGCCGTAGCAGAAGTAACTTTAAGGCCTTAAAAGGAGGATTAGATGGTTCAAGATAAACTAATAAATGAAAAGGATGAATTTGTGGGATCTTTGCAATTAACTCCTGAAAAGATCCGAGAAGATTTGGAGAAGATGAGGGATGTGGAAGGATTTCCTATTGGTGATGTGGAAGATATTTTAGAGCTTTCTGATCCTCCTTATTATACGGCATATCCTAATCCTTACATTAAAGATTTTATTGAGTATTATGGGACTCCCTATGATGAGGAAACGGATGATTATGAGGTGGAGCCATTTGTAGAAAATGAATCACATGGAAGAACAGATAGTGTTTACAATATTCATTTTTACCATACAAAAGTTCCTCCTCAAGCAATAAGTAGTTATATCAAACATTACACTGAAAAAGGAGAATTGGTACTAGATTTTTTTGCAGGAAGTGGGATGACTGGTGTTGCAGGTCTTAGATTAAATCGTTATCCCGTTTTGATTGATTTAAGCCCATTTGCAAGTTTTATTGAATATAATAATATTAATTATTTGGATTCAGATAAATTTAAAGAATTTGCTTATGATATATATATAATTCTGTTCACGAGGATTATTCTTATTTATATAGTGTCAATGGAGTTAATAATTTTCAAAGAAACTTTACTGTATGGAGTGAAATCCAAACTTGCCCATTTTGTAATAACGATTATATATTTTTCAATGCTAAATCTTCGAAGAGGAATATTATTAATTGTCCTAACTGTGATTCTGAATTAAAAGTCAGCCAATTAAAATGCAAATTGGACAAAGACGGAAAAGGTATTTTCAAACCTGTAGAAATTCATTACATAGATGGGAATAAAAGAAAAACAATTTCAATTAATGATTTTGAAATGGAAATTCTAAATGAAATTAAATCCATTAACATTCCTTATTGGATTCCTCAAAAAAAATTACCTGATGGTTATAATACTTCCCAACCAATACGCTCACATGGTTTTGATGAAGTAACTGATTTTTTTACTAAAAGAAATCTTTTAGTGGTATCATCATTCTTTGATAAAATAAAAAATTATGATATTGAAGAAGAATACAAAAAACGATTAATATATGCACTTACTGCTGCGATGACAAGATTGACAATTTTAAACAGATATATGCCTTCGCATAACCGTCATGTAGGTCCATTATCCGGAACATTATATGTTCCTAAACTATTTGCAGAGATTAATCCATTTAAAAATATTAAAGAAAAAATTGACGCAATTTTGAAAGCTAAATATGAATACGAAATAAATAATTTCATTGTTTCAACACAATCTGCTACTGATATTAGTAATATCCCAAATAATAGTATTGATTATATCTTTATAGATCCACCATTTGGTGAAAATTTAATGTATTCTGAACTTAATTTTATTTGGGAGGCTTGGATAAAAACATTCACAGTAAATAAAGATGAAGCAATTATAAATTCCACACAAAATAAAGAAGAGTATGATTATTTTCATTTAATGTTTGAATGCTTAAAACAGGCCAATAGAGTTTTGAAACCTAACAGGTGGATAACAATAGAATTCCATAATTCAAAAGCTTCAATTTGGAGAATTATACAAGAAAGTCTTGTAAAAGCAGGATTTGTTGTTGCTCAAGTTTTAACCTTAGATAAACAAAAAGGAACTACTAAACAACTTAGCTATGCCGGTGCTGTTAAGAATGACCTTATTATAAATGCATACAAACCTACAGAATTTTTTAGAAAATCTTTTATTCAAAAATCTGGATTAAACATGGAAAATGAATTCATTTTTATGCATTTAAATAAGCTTCCAATTGAACGTAATATAGAACGTACACATCAAATGTTATATTCTAAGTTACTTGCCCAGTATATTCAAAATGGTTTTGAAGTTAGGATGGATGCTTCTGATTTATATGAACTACTTGAAGATCAATTTTTAGAGAGAGATGGTTTCTGGTTTATTGAAAATCAGATTCCTGAATACGAAAAAAAGATAAAATTGAATAATAAATTAGTTAATACTGATTTAAATCAAACTATTTTAGGTATTTCTGATGAAAAAACTGCAATAATATGGCTTTTACAATTTTTAAATGTCCCTAAAACTTATGATGAAATTCATAAAGAGTATTTACAAAACTTATTAACATCTCAAGACAAAATTCCTGAACTAAAAACCATTCTAGAAGAAAACTTCACTACAGAAGGCGGAAAATATAAATTACCTTCTGATTTAGAGCGACCTGAAATAGAAGAAGTTAGAAATAAGCGATTAATAAAAGAATTCAACGAAATCTTAGAAGAAACCCAAAAATCCAAGAAAAAAATCAAAGAAGTCCGAAAAGAGGCCCTGCTCCATGGTCTAATGAAATTATACAAAGAAAAGGACATTGATCAGATTAAATTATTAGGGGATCGTTTAGATAGGAAAATCATTGATTCTGATGATGATATTTCTGCTATAGTTGACTGGGCCATGTACAAATAGTAAGTGAAAATATGAACAAATGGTATCAATCCTTGGTAAAAGAGATTGAAAATTCAGGAAATAAAATCTTCCTTCAGGATCCAAACGGCCTAATGGATGATAGGAACCTCCAGGGAGATTTATCCCTAAAATACCATTTACATCAGTATCAAAATGATGCTGATTTATTTATTTTTTTAAATAAATACTCCAATGAGCCTATTTTAGTCTATTCTCAAGAAGTAATTCAAAGAGGATTTATTTCTAACCAGTTTATTGTTATTAAATTAGATTTAAAATCTGTTTTTCCTGATTTAGATATTCATATCCTGGAAAATATGGATTCTAGTTTCTTACAGAGAATATACAATTACTATAATGAACTAAAATCTCAGGATAAGTCTATGGACACTGAACAGCTTATTTATAAGAGTGTTTGGGGAGTAGATTTAGGTGATCTCTATTCTCCTACCAAAAACTTGAAAATAGCTTTATCGTACCTAATTGATGATAAAGATTTAGATAAGTCAATTATTGATAAAATATCTGAAAAATTAGATATTAATATACAAAATATTAAGGAAAACCATAATTCATTTTTAGATTGGTTGGAAAAAATAATTATAGATTATATTTCAGCTTTAGATGAAAATAATCATCCTGAATATGATTTATCAAATAATTTGATACAATTCTATTTATCTAAAATAGAAATAAACTCAGAAGTAATATCTGAAAAAATCAATAATGAAATTATTGAAAAGGAACACTGGTTAGCTACTTTTAAACAGGATCCATCTGAAGAACTTCTTAAAAGTAAAATTGAATCAGATATTTCAACTTTTAGAGAAATCTTCCAAAAAATCAATAAAGAGGAATTTGATTTAAATCAAATTGATGATCTTTTTCAATTATCAAAAACCTTTTTTGAAATATTTTATACCATCCAATCAAATGATTGGTCCTTAGATGAATTTATGGAAATAGAATCATGCTACTTATCATTAAATAATCTATTTAAAAAGCTACTTGAAGGAAATACATTCGAACTTCTCTTTAATTATCCTTATAATGATAAACCATATACCGTAAACCGTATATTGGACCACATTTATCACAATTATTCTGATGAGAATATTGCTTTGATATTATTAGATGGAATGTCCTATGATGAATGGTTTATACTAAAAGAATATCTGGATTCTTTCCAGATTCAAGAGAAGGAAACCTTTGCTATTCTACCAACCATAACTTCTTTTTCCAGAACATCTATTTTTTCAGGAAAAGTTCCTAAAAATTTCATTGAAAATAAAAAAATAAATCCTAATTCTGAAATTAATGGCTTTTATTCTTATTTAATAGGAAAAGGAATTCTAAAAGAGGATATTCTCTTTGGAAGAATTGATTTAAATAATAATTATGTAAAAACCAAAAAAGAAAACATTGATTTTGAATATTTACAAGGATATTCTGCTTTAGGTTTAATATGCAATTTATTTGATGATTTGAGTCATAATACCGTGGTATATGGGGAGATAAAATCAAATTTTTATAAAAATATCCGCAGTGGAATTGAATCCACCCAAATAGTTCAACTTCTAGAAAAACTACGAGAATTTGGTTATAGGATCGTTTTAGCCTCTGATCATGGTAATATATTTTGTAAAGGTAATGGAATTATTCCTAATAAAAATTTAGAATTTGAAAAAAGGAGATCTAATCGTTGTCTTATTTTTGATATTGAAAGCTTTGCAGATAAAATGGTGGAAGAAAATCCGGATAAATGTGTTAAATTCAATTATAATATTATTTCTAATGAATTATTCTTAGTGTTAGCTACTGAAAATTACTTTTTCAGTAAAAAAAATAGTTATTCAATTACTCATGGTAGTTTCATGCCTGAAGAGTGGATAGTACCTCTGGTGATTATAAAATGATGGTAGGATTAGATAAATCATTTAAACCTATTTGGGTTTATAAAATGCTTCAATTAAGTAAACCAGGATTGGAATTTAAAGCATTTGAAGAAGAATTTTTCAATATTATTGAGTATAGTGGTTTAAAATCTAAAAAAAATGTTTTAACAATTATTCGTAGATATTATCTCAAATTAGAAAAAAAAGATGGCAAAGAATACTTTGCTGAAAATTATTTACATAATCTTTCTTTAGAATATTCGTTTGAATCTTTAAAACCGGCTCTATTTTTTGTTTTTCTAGTTAATTGTCCAATAGCACAATTCCTACAATCTAAAATAAATCGACATTTGAGTGATCAAGAACGGATAGATAACGTTATTCTTCATAAGTATGCTAAAAAAGTCTATGGGGATCGTAAAATTGTAGAATTTGCTGTTAGTTATTATTTGAAAATTTTGAGCTATTTTGACATTGTAAAAATAATTAAAAGAAAATATTACTGGCAAAATAAAAAATTAGATATTTCTAATCCTATTTTAAAAGAAATACTTATTTTATATGCTCATATAAGAGATGATTTTGAAATAGATATAAACCGCCTTCATGATGAAATATCATTTTCCATGTTTAATTTAGATAATTTAGAAAGCGTTTTAATGGAATACAATTCTATTGAATGGGCCTATCAAAAAAGAGTAGATTCTAGAAAGATTATTATTACAAAAAAATATAAAAAAACATGAAAAAAGGGGTTTTTAAAATGGAAAATTGTAAAAAAGCAATAAAAGAGTGGAATGCAGTTGTTGAAGCGTTGGGACAAGGTAAACAAAGTATATTGATTAGGAAATATGCAACTACAAACCGAGAATTTTTATTATATCCTACCTTTAGTTATGCCATTAAAGATGATTACTTGAATATGTTTAAAGAGGAATATCAGCCATTTGTTGAAGAAAATGCCTTCCCTCTTAAAAGGGATGAGGAAGTACAAATAAAATATTACGCTTCAGTCGAGAAAATCCTGAAAAAATCAGCAGGTAGTATGGGAAGATTAAATAATATGCATATGTGGACCAATGCTCATGTAAAATCATATCTTGAAAATAAAAAAGGTTTTGTATGGCTATTAAGAGTTTATGAACTTGAAGAACCTATTTTCGCAGAAAAGAACATGGGTATGATTTTTGCTAATCTTAAAAAAGGTGCTTCTTTAGAAGGTATGAAACCAGTAATTAATGATAATGATTTTAAAGAACTAGAATCTAAAATTTGAGGGTATCAAATGAATGGCAGAGTAGAATACCCAACTAAACACATATCTATCAGAGTACCCTGGCACGATAAAGAGTGGAATGGAGAAATATGTGAAAATCCTCATTTAAATAATTCATGTACTATTTTAAAGAGGATTGCTGAAGAAAAATTCGATGCTCGTGAGGAAGAAAATGCAGGAAAATCTATTGAAGATTTAGAAGAAAGAATATGGCCTCCCTGTGTACATGAACGGGGAATGTTCATGTCACCATTTGACTTCACAGCCACCATGCTACATCCTTATAAAAGATTCTCTAAGCTCCATAAACACTTCAAACCAACTTATTTTCATATGGCTGCCCACTCTGCTTCTGCTGTTCCTTTTAGATGGATGTTAAAATCAAATATTAATCATTTTGCAGAAGAATATGGGCTGGACTGTTCAGAAGAATACGAACCAGACATAGGATTCCCATCTAGTTTTACTCAAGGGTTCTACAATCAAAAAACTTTGTTGGATACTTTTTTTGGCCATGTAAAATCAGAAGAGAGCCTATGTTTTTTTTATGCTAAAAATGTCCCATTTGTGGAAGAACGAGGAAGAGTTTTAATTGGGGTAGGTAAAGTAAAAAAGATAGGCCAGCCCATGGAACATCTAAGAATCAATAATAATGGGATCCAATCCATGATATGGGAGCGTAATATTCAGCATTCTATAAGAGAAGGATTTGAAGAAGGATTTATTTTACCATATCATGAAATTTTAGAATATTGTAAAGAGAATAATGATTTAGATCCATCAGAAATTGCTGTAGTAGTTCCTGATGATCATAGAATGGAATTTTCTTTTGCCTCTGAATTTGTTACTCCTGATGCAGCTATAAATGTCCTATTTAAAACCATCAAAGCACTGGACAAAATTAAAGAATATATCCCTGGACCATGGACTAAGTGTCAAAATTGGATTGATGAACAATTAGGAGAACTTTGGAAACTAAGAGGTCCTTATCCCGGTTTAGGTTCAATTTTAAGATCTTTTGGAATAGATTTAGGGAATATGATTGCCAATGAAGTAAATCAGATGACAAAATCTGGTGAAGACCATTGGAATATTCTAGATGAAGTTTTTAAGGACCCTAAGGAATATTTAGCTGAAAACCTTGCTATGAAAATCGGCAGACTTCATCAGAAAAAGTGGTCAAAACTTTCTATTGAGCGCAAATCATTTTTAAAACTGATGAGTCGATTTGAAATAGATATTGATCAAGCTAAAATGTTTTATAATTTTGAAAATCGAGAAAATGAGCTTATATTCTGTGAAGATAAAGAAATTATCGAAAACCCTTACCTTTTATATGAACTCTCCAGATTCCATCCTAATTTCATTAACTTCTGGAGAGTTGACTATGGCCTTTTCTCAGATGTATCAATTAGCAAAAATTATCCCATACCGGAACCATCCAGAATGGATTATCGCTTAGATGAAAGAAGAATAAGGGCTGTTTTGATTTATATTTTAGAACAAGGTGCCCGTGAAGGACACACTCTGCTTCCGGTAGCTCATTTAATTGATAAAATCAATAAATTATCCATTGAACCACCATTTGAAATTGATTCGGAAACACTAGAAATTGTTGAAGATGATTTTGAGGATTTAATTAGTATAATTAAGTTAAAAGATGGCAAAAAAGCCTATAAATTAAGATATTTAGAGGAAATGGGTAATATTATTAAAAAAACGGTTGAAAATAGATTAAGCCAGGATAGAATTCTCTTAGATGAAAATTGGAGGGAATTAATTGATGAAGTTTTTGATAATGATCCCTTACTCAATGATAAAGTAGATCCGGTAATGGAGGAAGAAGCTAGAAAAGAAAAAGCTAAAGCTCTTGAAACATTATCTCAATCTAGATTTTCAGTCCTCATTGGCCCAGCGGGTACTGGTAAAACAAAGTTATTATCTGTTCTTTGTAATCAGGAAGATATTAAAAATGAAGGTATTCTGTTGTTGGCTCCTACGGGCAAAGCAAGAGTTAAAATCGAAGAAGGTGTCAGAAATTTAGGTTTAAAAGCACAGACTTTGGCCCAATTTTTAATCAAACAAGATAGATTTGATTGGGAAACGGGTAGATATCATTTATCTGATAAAAAAAAGATTTCTAAAGCTAAAACTATTATTGTTGATGAAGCTTCTATGATCTCTGAAGATATGTTAGCAGCATTATTAGATTCATTAAAAGGATTTAAGAGATTAATTTTAGTAGGAGACCCTAATCAACTACCTCCTATTGGCCCAGGCCGACCATTTGTAGATATAATTAAGAAAATTAAGAATGACGCAGAAGAATTAGAAAATAGTTCTGTTGTGGAACTAACAGTCAATATCAGGCATATAGATCCAGATAAAGATGGAAAAGACCTAGAATTAGCCAAATGGTTTAGTGAAGATGTTCCTTCAAGTGATGATCTATCTAGAATTATCAACAAAGAAAACTATTCTAACTGTATCTCTTTTAAGAAGTGGGATTCACAGGACGATTTCAGGGACTTAATTCTAAATTCATTAGTAAAAGAAATCGATGATATAAAAAGTTCTAAAGATTATAATGGCTTTAATAAGTCATTAGGTGGTGTCAAACAGGGCAACTGGACTAATTATAATGCTAATGGTATTGAAAATTGGCAAATATTATCCCCGGTTCGTAATCATAATCATGGGGTAATGGAAATAAACAGATTTATACACAAACGATTTAGAGGAGGATTAATTTATAATCTTAGAAAGGGAAAAATCAAGAATTCTCTTAAACCTTTGGGAAATGAAGAAATAATTGGAGGAGACAAAGTCATCAATGTTTTAAACCATCAAAGGTGGTGTTCAGATATTGAAGATTATCTGATAAATCAATGGGTTATATAGCAAATGGGGAAATTGGTGTAGTTTATGGGGCTCATAAAAAATATGGAGTTAATATTCAATTTTCTACACAAAAAGATAAATTATATGGATTTCCCAAGTTTGAGTTTTCAGAGGATATAACTACTCTTTTAGAGCTTGCTTATGCTCTTACAGTTCATAAAGCTCAGGGAAGTGACTTTAAAAAGGTTTTCTTAGTTATTCCTAAAAAATGCAGCTTAATATCTAAAGAATTAATATACACTGCTCTTACCCGACATAAAGAATCAGTTATGGTGTTATATGACGGGGATCCTAATGATATACTAAATTATTCTTCTGATTTTTATTCTGAAACTGCTAGACGATTCACAGATTTATTTAAACCACCGAGCATAATTGAAATTGAGGAAAAATACTTTGAGGAAAGTTTAATTCATGGAACTTTGAGAGGAGAAATGGTTCGTTCTAAATCAGAGGTAATTATTTCTAACATATTATATGATAATCAAATTGATTATGAATATGAAAAAAAATTGTTTAAGGGTGATGAATTTAAAATCCCTGATTTCACCATTGAAAGTTCGGATGGAGAAACTACTTATTATTGGGAACATTTAGGAATGCTTAATGTTCCTGAATACCGAAAAAAATGGGAAAAGAAATTGGAGTGGTACCTCAAGAATGATATAATGCCTTATGAAGATGGTGGGGGTAAAAATGGTACGCTGATTATTACAGTGGATGATGAAAAGGGAGGGATTTCTTCAAAGGAGATTGAGAGGTGGGTTGGTGTTCTAAATTGAATACTACTTAAAAAAAAAGATCAATTTCTTAATTTAAATTTAATCCTATTTTTTATTTTAATACTAAATCGCTTGTATTAAAAAAATAATCCTTCTTAGGTGCTCGGTATTTTACTGTTATAAAAAAAGATAATTTTAAAATTACAAGGAGGAATACTGTTAAAATATTTAAATCCATCATCTAAGAGTTTTTATGGTAAAAAAATGACAAACAGAAAAGTCATTATTAATCAGTTACCATTTAACTATTAAAAGCAACTTGCATTTATGGTCGATAAAATAGAAAATAACCTGATTATTTAGTAGAATGATTCATTTAATTAAAAATATTAAACATTAAATAAAGTTAATGAAAAATTATTCAAATTATGGAGTTTTTTAACTATAAATAAAAAAACATAAAGATATAAGCTAATCATTTTTAATTTAATCAATTACACAAATTTAATGATTTTTCATTTTTTAATTATATAAAAGATAATTAAAATTATGTACTTATAACTTCAATATTAAAATGGTGGGTTGTTAATGGTAGAAGATAGTTTAGGAATTCCAATATATTTAGATTCAAATACTTTGTTAGATTTGCTAGCTTCGATGGAGGATGGATTTAGTACTGCTTCAAAAATAATAACACGAGATAGCGATTCTAAATCTACAGGAATTGGTGCTGACGGTCATTTTGGAATTTCAAGTGTTTTTAATATTTTTAAAATAGGTTTTAAAGGATCAGTAGAAAGGAATACTGGCCAAGAATCTGGAGAAGAAAGACAAGAAGATAGATATCATACTTATGGTTCATTAATGAACCGTTTAGTAAAAAATCTGTATGAAAGAGGATTAATTAAAAAAATCAACGATGAAAATTCATGGAATAATATAGTTGAATCAGATTTCATTGAAATACAAGGAAAATTTAATCCAAACCCATTAGTTACTTCATTAAAAAAGATTAATGGTGTTTTAAATTTAATATTAGATCTTAATGAGCTCAGTAATTCTTCAGATCCTATTAATGATGAAGGATATGATTCAGATTCAATTTTACAAGCACATGAGAATCCAATGAATATGGATACTGTTCAGGTTAATGAAATGAGTTTAATGCAGGGATTAATCAAAAAGCTTATCGATGATTTAGAAGGTAAAAATTATCAAAAATATGTAATTCATTTAAAGGACTTGCCGGACCATAGAATTGTAAGCTATCTTTTTAACGAGTATATTCGAGATCGTTCTGGGGCGGAATTACCTTATGGTGAATTCAAATTATTAGGCAAGGTTGTTAGAAAAATTCACAATGGAGATGCTATAGATTTACTTCAAGGTTCTGCATTGGGAGTAAATGAAGAAATTATTCAAGGATTCGTAAATCCCCTTTCTCAGCTTCCAAACGAAGGATTCGATATACCCGAAATATTTACTAAAGTAGAATCACCTGCCCTTCAAGTCATTCCTGTTGCAGTTTTCGTATAAAAAAGTATTTAATTTCTATTTTTTTATTTTATCAAATGCACAAAAATAATTTGTAAGATTAGATTGATTAATTGTATAATAATTATATTAAATAAGAATTATAATTATTAATAGTTTAATAACTCCCTCTATTAATATTGGCTTTAAAACGGATATAATGGCGATTAGATAAGGACATAACTCACTGCACCGGATATTACATATTCTCTGGTTTNNTTGCAGATAGTAACATTATATAAATGGCTATCAATCAAACTATACTTTGAAATTGATTAGAAAATAGATAATCTTCTTTGTAACTTGATACTCTATCAAATTTCATCCATAAATTGTATTTTTCCATTTTTCGACTTTCCCTACTAAATGATCTAGTCCCCTACTCCCTTTAATAATCTATTTATAATTTATTAATTAATACTGGTAAAATTATGAAAATAATCTACACCCTGGGCCATAGCAACCATGACCTGGAAAAATTCTTAAAACTACTCCACGATAACCAGGTGCAACTTTTAGTGGATGTAAGGTCATCCCCTTACAGCAGATATGTGCCTCACTTTAACCGGGAAAATTTAAAGGATTCTTTGAAAAAATGCCATATTGACTATATTTTCCTGGGGGATAAAATAGGAGGAAAACCTAAAGATCAAAGCTACTACACAGAAGGTAAAGTAAATTATAATCTCATAGCCCGGAGTGCCCCTTATAAAGAAGGGATTTTGCAATTAATGGAACTTTCCCTTCAAACATCTGTGGCTTTGCTTTGCTCTGAAGAAGATCCATACCAGTGCCATCGCCATAATTTAATTACCCCTACCCTTCTAGAAAAAGGAGTGGAAGTTAATCATATCCGGGGAAAGGGTAAAGTGGAAAAAGTTACCAGTATAAGGAAAAAAGATGTACAAACCAAGTTATTCTGAGGACCTATGAAAATCTATACCATAGGGTTTACTAAAAAGAGTGCCCAGGAATTTTTTGAAATTCTAAAGGACAATAACATAGAACAAGTAGTGGATATAAGGCTGAATAACACCTCTCAGCTGGCAGGATTTACTAAAAAAAGAGATTTAGAATTTTTCCTTAAAGAACTGGGCCCCATTGAATATATTCATCTGGATATTTTAGCCCCGGATAAAGAACTTCGAAAAATCAAAGACTGGGAGGAATATTCCCCCAAATATCTAGAATTAATAGAAAAAAGGGATATTCTAAATGTTATTAATCCGGATATATTCCAAAAGAGGAGTTGTCTTTTATGTTCAGAACCTTCAGCAGAAGATTGCCACCGCAGTATTTTAGCTGATTATCTTAAAAAACATTGGGAAAATGTTAAGGTGGTTCACCTATGAATGAGAATCCTGAAAAAGTAGCCCAGGAATATTATGAGGTTAAAGAAAAGATCAGGGCACTGGAAAATAAACGCCAAAAACTTAGAAGTTCTCTTTTTCATATTTTTGATGAAACTAAAGATAATGAGATTTGCACTGATGAATTGAAAGTTTACCGTATTAATAGGCCTAGAACTACCTGGAATGAAAAAAAATTAGAAAGTATTCTAATACAAAAGGGGCTACTATATCAGGTCCTATCTCCTGATCCAAAAAAGGTTAAGGAACTGATAAATCAGGGTCTGATATCTGATAATGATCTAAAAAAAGCTAAAATAACTAAAAATTCCTGGTACACTTATGCAGAAAAGTTATCTCCTAAAAAACAATCTTTTCATCCTCTACACTTAAAAGAAAAAAACTATAAATACTCTCAAAAAGAACCAGAAAGCCCTTCCAATATTAATAATGAATATTTAGGGTCTCAAACTTTAATTGTCACAGATTTAAGTCGTATGAAAGATGATCGGGTTTGTATTTGTGGAGTGGATTCCCAGGGAACCACTATACGTCCCGTACTTCCCTACGGGGTCAGGGAAAGAAATCTGGTGGATAAAAGGGGTAGATCAATAATTAAACCTTTTGCTGTAGTTAATTTTGAGTTGCTAAAACCTAAACCACAACCACCTCATAGTGAAGATGTCAGATGGGATTTAATTAGAGAACCTAAATTTATCCGGAACTTATCTTTAGAAGAACGAAAAGAATTCATGGAACAATTGGCCTTTAACCGGGTACAGGAGATATTTGGTGCCCCTATAATTAAAAATCGATTTATTAAAGAAGATGCTATAAGATCCATTGGTACTTTGAAACCTGAGGAAATAATTGAAATAATCTATGAAAATAATTATGGGGAATCTAAGTATCGTATGGTATTTGGTGATAATGATTATGAAACATTTAACCTGCCGGTAACAGATTTAGCTTTTCGCGATTATTTTAATAAAAAATTAGAAAACGGCTATTCGTCAGGATATATAGCTGATGAATTGCTGGATAAATTTGAAAAAAATCACTCTTTTTTGAGATTAGGATTAACCCGTAAATTTGAGGATGTTTACTGGATTCAAATTACAGGGGCCTATACCTTTCCCTACTATAATGAATCATGATTTTTATTAGCCAAGCACCCTAAAAATCCAATCCCCTTTTCAATAAATAATAATTTCCACCAAAAATATAAGCATAATCTAAACCAAATAATACCCTATAAACAGGGGGTGAAAGGGGTTAAAAACATAAAATTTGCATCATATACAATCATATTTCTTATTTTATTTTCATTTTTAAGTTTTGGTACGGT
>NPID01000587.1_pt2 | contig 16168 bp, 12 predicted proteins | sample 8637491 | NCBI WGS metagenome assembly NPID01 (sample SAMN07420843, study PRJNA396082) | bioreactor metagenome | isolation source: sample BA6 brine-fed electro-methanogenic bioreactor BA | place: Japan: Kochi | collected 2016-06-14 | reverse complement strand
TGATGTCGTAACGATGGCTTTACCTAATGTATTTGAAGCGATATATGCTTTTTATGCAACAAATAAACTAGGGATTATTGGTCATATGGTTCATCCTGTGACTCCAGTTTTACAGATGAAGAAGTTTATGAAGGAAACGAACAGTAAAGTATTATTAGTAATGGATACATTTTTTGAACATTATAAGTCTTTGTTAGTTGAGGAGATAAAAATAATTTTAGTATCACCAGTTTTAGATTTTAGTTTTGTCAAGAAAATTGGTTATCGTCTAATAAACTTTAAAAAATTGAGAAACATTAAATATAATGAATCAGTTTTAAGTTTTAAAACCTTATATAAAGAGAAACCAAGAACTCAAGCTGCAGAGATAAATCCATTAGCTACTGCGACTTACCTTCATAGTGGAGGAACTTCAGGACAGCCTAAAACTATTGAACTTTCTCACTATTCAATAAATTATTTGGCTGGGACTACATCATATGTTATGAATTGCAATGATTTTACAAATAAGCATATGTTAGCTGTTTTACCAATGTTTCATGGGTTTGGTTTGTGTATGGGAATTCATGGAATGTTAAGATTTGGCGGAGTAAATACTTTAATGCCAAAATTTGATGCTGATAAAGCTATATCGCTTATTAAAAGTAATCAAATTAACTATGTTATTGGTGTTCCTTCCCTTTTTGAAGCTTTGTTAAGACATCCTGATATTTCCAATCCTCTAATTAAGAACTTAGATCAAGCTTATGTTGGCGGAGATTATGTAGCAATAGACTTGAAAAACCGCTTTGATAAAGCTATGGAAACAGTTGGTTCAAATGCTAGATTACTAGAAGGTTATGGTTTAACTGAGGTCGTGACAGTTTGCTCTGTTAATACTTTAAATGATCATAATCAAACTTCAGTAGGGAAAGCATTGCCGGGCATAAAGGTTGCGATAGTTAATCACGAGACAAAAGAGTTTCTACCTGTCAATACTGATGGTGAGATTGCTGTATCGGGACCAACAGTAATGAATGGTTATTTAAATGATTTAGAAGCAACAAAGGCAACGATATTTAAAAAAGGAAAAACTAAATGGGTTTTTACAGGTGATCTAGGCTTTATCGATGAAGCAGGTTATGTTCACTTTAAACAAAGATTAAAAAGAATTATTAAGGTTTCTGGAATTCCTGTTTTGCCAGCTGAAATTGAAAATCTATTAATGAGTTTAGAAAGCGTTAGGGAAGTAGCAGCAATAGGTGTAGAAGATGAACTTAAGGGAAATATGGTTAAGTTATTCATTGTATGGCATCCGGATAAGGCAAAATTATCTGAAGATAAGATTAAAGATATAATCAAGCTAAATCTTGGGACATATGCCGTTCCTAAAGAGATTGTTGAGTTAAAAGAGTTACCTAAAACAGTTATCGGTAAAACGGACGTTTTAAAACTAGAAAAAATGTAAAAAAAAGTGGGGTTAATTATAAGTGAGCCCCACTTTGTTTTTATAGTATTTGATTAAAATAATCTATTATCAATATCTCTGAAGTAGAAGACTATGAGTTGATTAACCATTTCTTGAATCCTTCTAATATTATTGATATTGTCTCTAAATACAGCGAATATAGCTAAAACAAAACTTGTTGCTAAAACTTTCAATAGATATTTATCAAACTTTTTAGGGTAATAGTGATTTACCTTATTGATAATAAGGTTTTCTAATTGAGTTTTGATTTTTAGATAATGCGCGCCAGAAGAATCTAAAGTCATGATGTAGATTTCTCTTGTGTAAGGTTTTAATACATTCATAACATATGTGACTAGTTGATTTACATCATCGATAGTCTTAATAGCTGTAATGTTTAACTCTTTATCAAAGCTTTCTAAATCATCAATAGCTCTTTCCGCAGGTAATAATATTTCTTTGAATAGTGTTTCTTTATTTCTATAGTAACGATAAATGTTCCCTACTGTAATATTAGCTTTATCGGCTATTCTTCTCATATTAGCGTTTTGATATCCATAATCAAAAAACTCTAATATTGCACCTTCAACTATCGCATTTCTAACACTTTCTTTTAATACTTGCATCGTCTAACCTCCTTTTTTGAATTAATAGTCACCATGCTGCTTAACATGTAGTAAACATAAGATAAATATACTTTATTATAAATAATCAAATATCTTTTAGCAACTAATTTTATTTAAAAATACAAAAATATGTTAATTAGTGACAAATTTATGTCAAAATTTGACTCAAGTAAAACTAAGAAGTTAAAATAGAAGTCATTATAGTTATTTTTACTATGGTATTAAGAAAAATATAATAATAAAAAAAAAATTAAAATTTATGCGTATAAAAGCCGGTTAATGTCGCATCAAATAAAAAAATAAGAAAAAAATATAAAAATGGTTAGTTTATTGACATAAATAGCTATTAGTTATATAATTTTAATATATGATGAGAGGTGAATCTATGAAAAAGTTTTTCGGAAATTTTCTATTGCTAATTTCAGTGCTATTAGTTAGTCTTGTTGCTGTACCTTGGAATGATTTATCCCAATGGGGATTAGGCATTACGGTGTTAACAGATAACGAGATAATGATTAAAGGTGGAATTGGTGCTTTTGCATTAATTGTAAGTTTAATATTTCTATTAGTTAGTAATAAAGAGTATAAAAATTATGGTCATGTCAAGAATGTATCAAGAAACAGTGCAGTTTTACCATTATACGGATTCGCATTAGCCAACACAGCTTACACAGCTTATTTATCTTACTATGTCTATACGCGTGGTGCTACAACTACTAAATTATTAACTGTTGCTATATTTGGTTTAGCGATAATCAATCTTTTGGTTTGCGGTACTATGTTGATATCAACGTTTAAGAAAACTAAAAATGGAGGAAGAGTCTTTAGATTTATTTTCCTTTTTGAATTAGCGGCTGTTGCTGGTGCTGTTGCATATTGGTATAAGACATATCGAGTTACGAACTACACTACTATGTCAGCTAGATATATGATTCTCGCAGTTCCTCTATTTATTGTTTTATATGTTGTATTTTTAATTGTTACAAAGGTTAAAGATAAACGAAGTGAAGAAGAAGAATTACTAGAAACTGAAATAGATGAAATTAAACAAGAAAAAAGAACTGGTTCAAAAAAAGGTAGTGTTAGTCAACACCAAGTAAGTCAGTCTGATAACCGTAAAACTATGATAGTATCAAAGGAACAAACAATAGTTTCATCGCAGGATAGTATTGACCCAACAAATATAGTTTATGAAGACGTAGAGGTAGATCCTGAGTTTTCAAAAACATCTAATCAGAGTAATCAAGCTAACTCAATTGAGTATTACATTGAAAAACCAAAGATGTTTAAACCTTTAGATCCTTCTTTTGATGAACTCGTAGCTTATATTCGTGAACTTCCACAAGTAGTTACTAAGTTAGATGATGATCGTATTACTTTTTATGTCGATCGCAAACCGTTTTTAGTTTTAATGAATTTTGGTAATTACTACCGTCTTGCTTTTAAATATGACTTAGAGCAAGGAATTAGATTGATTATCAAATATCCTACTATTTCGAAGAACAAATCAACAAGAGATGAACTTTGGTTCAAAGCAAATAACTATGGTGACATTCCAAAAGATGTTATTTATAGCATTGTAAAAACAGCATATAATAATTTTAATGCCTAAGCAACTTTTTTTAAGTTGCTTTTTTTTCTTTATTTTTTAGCAAAGCAATTGAATGAAAAGGCTTTCTGTGATATTATTAAAATGAGGTGATTAAATATGAAATTAGAAGAGGTAGAAGCTCTTAAACAGGAATTAATCAACAAGAAAAAAACTCTATCAAAATCAGAGTTGGATCAGATTACTGAAGAATTTGACAAACGTTATATTTATGAGTCTACTAGTTTTGATAACGATGATTTTACTTTTGAAGATGTTTGTTTCTTGTTGGAGGATCATTCAAGAGAATTTCCAGACAAAAATGCTAATCGAAGACAGGCAATTATAAATAACTACCATGCGGTTAATATGGTTCATCGACTAGCACAAAAAGGAATTGAATTTGACGAAAACATAGTAAAAGATTTACACCAAGTCCTAGTTGAAGGTATTATTACTGGTGGTGTTTATCGAACTAGAGATTTGTTCATTTTAGGCGCTAAACATGTCCCACCGACTTATCTAAAAATATTTAAAAAGATGGATGCTTATTTTCATGAACTTAATGATCCAAATCTAAAGGGATTAAAAAAAGCAGCTTTCGCCCATCTCCAACTACTCAAGATATATCCTTTTATGGATGCAAATGGTAGATTAGCTAGATTGTTATTGAATTATCAATTAGAACTAGAAGGCTATTTACCGATTTCAATCACAAAAGATGAAAGAGACGATTATTTTCACAATATAGATGAATACAAAATCAATAAAAAGATTGAACCATTCACAGAATTTCTAGCTGACTTACAAGCTGAAAGGATTAAAGAATTTATCAAGAGAGATTGAATTCTCTCTTTTTAATGAAAAGGAGAAATTTTATGAAATATGTTAGTTATCCAACTGATGAGATTAGAAGATTAAGTTTTTATTTAGCAACTGAGGAGTTTCTTGCTAGACAGTATCCTGATGATGAATACTTCTTTATGTGGCAAGTAATCCCAACTGTTATTTTTGGAAGAAATCAACTAATAGAGAATGAAGTTAATATGACATATGTTAAAGAAAACAATATTCAGTTTTACAGAAGAAAATCAGGTGGTGGTTGTGTCTATGCTGATTTCTCTAATATCATGTTTTCTTTCATAACACCGAACTTCAATAAAGACTTTGTTTTTAAGACCTATCTCAACAAAGTCGTTGAACTACTGAAGGGTTTAGGTTTAAATGCTTATTTTTCAGGAAGAAATGATATTTTAATCGATGGATTAAAAGTATCAGGTAATGCCTTTTATCAAGTGAATTCTAAATCAATTGTTCACGGTACTATGCTTTATAATACTGATTTAAGTGTGATGGTTAAAGCCATTACACCTGATAATGAAAAGCTTGTTTCAAAAGGGATTGATTCAGTTAGAAAAAGAGTTACAAATATTAAGGATCATTTAGATATTTCCATCGAGGACTTTAAAAAATATATTAAAGGAAATCTCTGCGACGAAGAAATAATCTTAAGCGATACTGATATGTTGGAAATCTTTAAGATAGAAGAGAGTTATTTAAAAGATGATTTTATCTATGGTAAAAATCCTAATTATACCTTAAAAAAGAAAGGTAGAGTCGAGGCAGGAGTTATTGAGATTTCTCTAGAACTTAAAAACAATATTGTAAAAAAATTAAATATGCTTGGAGACTATTTTTTAATTGGTGATGAAGATGAATTCTTAAACCATTTTAAAAATATTGAGTTCACGAAACCAGCTTTTATGGAAGTGTTAAATAAGATAAACATCAATGATTATATTTACAATATAAGCAATGAAGATTTTTTACAAATATTATTCTAAAACTATAATTTATGTTATAATTATTTCGAGGTGAAACATGGAAGATTTAAAGAAAACATGTTTACATGAGAAACATGTACAATTAGGCGCAAAGATGGAAGAATTTGCGGGGTTTGATATGCCTATTCGATATGATAGTATAAAAAATGAGCATTTAGCTGTTAGAAATAATGTTGGAATGTTTGATGTAAGTCATATGGGTGAGATTATTGTTAAAGGCGAAGATGCTTTAAGTTTTGTTGAGTATATATTTACGAATAAAGTAGCTGATTTAGATGATGGTCAAGTAGCATATGGAATGATGCTTTATGAAAACGGTACAGTCGTTGATGACTTGTTAGTTTATAAAGTTAATGATTATGAATTTTTCTTAGTAGTTAATGCTAGTAATGTAGGCAAAGATTATACTTGGATTGTTGAGCAGAGCGAAAATTTCGAAGTTTTAATTCAAAATGTAAGTGAAGATTATCAAGAAATAGCAGTTCAGGGACCTGCTGCCCAAGATATTATTAAAATGATATTGGAAATTGATTTAGAAAATTTAAAGTTTTTCCATTTTGGCAACTATATTTATGATAAATACCATTTGCTTATATCAAGAACTGGATATACTGGTGAAGATGGTTTTGAAATTTATGCTGATGCAGCAGCGATTAGAGATATTTGGACAAAACTTTATAATGGAGGAGTTACACCGTGTGGCTTAGGCGCAAGAGATACCTTAAGATTTGAAGCAGCTTTACCACTATATGGACATGAGATATCTCAAGAAATAACGCCTTTAGAAGCTGGTTTAAAGTTTTTTGTGAAACTGGATTCAGAAGAAAACTTCATTGGGAAAAAAGCCTTATTAAACCAACAAGACAACTTAACTAGAAGAATAGTTGGGATAGAGTTAATTGAGAAATCAATTCCTCGTGAAGGATATCCGGTTTATTTTGAAGATGAAGAAATTGGTTATATAACAACAGGATATTTAAGTATATCTTTAGAAAAACCAATTGCACTTGCGATGATTAATAGACCATATACTAAAAAGAATACAAGTGTTTCTGTTAAAGTTAGAAATAAAATGATACCAGGAACTGTCAGAGATAAAAAGTTTTTAAATAAAAAATATAATAAATAAATCGAAAGGGGTTATGTTATGAGTAAATTAGTAGAAGGGCTTTATTATTCTAAAAGTCATGAGTGGGTAAAAAAGCTAGATAATGATGAAGTTTTAGTAGGTATTACTGATTTTGCACAATCTGAGTTAGGAGATGTGGTTTTTGTTGATTTGCCTGAAGCAGGAGATAGTATTAGTCAAGAAGAAGAGTTTGGCGCTGTCGAGTCAGTAAAAGCTGCTTCAGACTTGATTGCTCCAATAACTGGAGAAATTTTAGAAGTAAATGAAGATTTAGTTGGAGAACCTGAACTTCTTAATCAAGACCCTTATGGAAATTGGTTATTAAAAGTTAAATTAGAGAATACTGATGAACTTGATGGGTTAATGAATTCTGAAGAATATCAAGAGTTTATTAAGTAGGTGAAGTAATTGTTTAAATATTTTCCTCATACAAAAGCAGATATTGATTTAATGTTGGAAAGCATGAACGTTAAATCAATAAATGAGTTGTTTAAGGATATACCTCAGAGTGTGATCTTTGATGGTGATTACGATATACCGGAAAGCATGTCAGAAAGCGAGATAAGAAATCATTTTCTTGATTTAAGCAAGAAAAACCAAGAGTTAACCTTGTTTTCGGGACTAGGACTATATGATCACTATCAACCGGCTGTTATTGATGCTATTACCTCTAGACAAGAGTTCATGACATCATATACACCGTATCAACCAGAGATTTCGCAAGGAACTTTACAGTATATTTTTGAGTATCAATCAATGATTCAAACCTTAACAGGTTTAGAAGTATCAAACGCTTCTATGTACGATGGGACAACCGCTAGTGCTGAAGCTTGTTTTATGGCTCAGGCTGTAACCAAGAGAAATAAAATTTTAATCTCAAGAACTCTAAATCCAAATACAATTGATGTGATAAAAACATATTTAAAGTTTAAGGGGATTGAATGGGATTTTATCGAAGCTACTTCTGGTGTTATTAGTTTAGAAGGATTAAAAGAAAAATTAAATAACGAAGTTGCTGGTGTAATTGTTCAAAAACCAAACTTTTTTGGTTTGATTGAAGACTATACTGGCTTTTCTGATGTAATAAAAGAAAATAAGTCATTGTTTATCTTGAACTCTGATATATCAACTTTAGGAGTTTTGAAATCTCCTAAGGAAGAAGATGCTGATATCGCTTGTGGTGATTGTCAAAGTTTAGGGATGCCAGTAGCTTTTGGTGGACCAACCTTGGGCTATTTAGCTACTGAGAAAAAGTATGTAAGAAAAATGCCAGGAAGAATCTGTGGTTATACCCATGACCTTGAAGGGAATCGAGCTTTTGTTTTAACACTTCAAGCTAGGGAGCAACATATTCGAAGATCAAAAGCTAATAGTAATATCTGCTCAAATCAATCGCTTCTTGCATTGTTTGTTACAGTCTATTTATCTCTTATGGGTAAGAATGGATTGAAAAAAGTCAATAATTTATCTTACCAAGGTGCACATTATCTCTATAACAAATTATTGTCATTAGGCAGCTTTAGTGACCCTTTTAAAAAGCCGTTTCTAAAAGAATTCACTTTAGAAACAACTATTTCTAAAGAAACCATCCAAACTGCATTGTTAGAGAATGGAATATTTGGTGGAGTTAGTCTCGATGTTTTTGGAGAAGAATATGAGAACTTAATCAATTTCTCAGTAACTGAAAAACGTACAAAATCAGAAATTGATAATCTTGTTAAGGTATTGGAGGGATTATCATGATTAATTATAATCGTATGATTTTTGAACTTTCAAATAAAGATAGGGTAGGTTATTCATTACCAAAAGAAGTTTTCCAGGACTATAGTTATACTGATTTGGATGCTAGTTTACTAAGACAAGATGATTTACTTTTACCTGAAGTATCAGAACTAGATGTCCTAAGACATTTTACTAATATTTCCAATAAGAACTTTGGTGTGGAAAATGGTTTCTATCCATTAGGTTCTTGTACAATGAAATACAATCCAAAAATCAATGAAGAAATGGCTTCAAATCGTGCTTTTAAATATCTTCATCCATTACAACCGGTTGCGACAATTAAGGGTGCACTTGAGGTCTATTATAATTTGCAAGAGTATCTTTCTGAAGTTTCTGGATTAGCTGAATTTTCATTAAATCCTTATGCTGGAGCTCATGGTGAGTTAGTCGGATTAATGATTATCAAAGCTTATCATGAAGATCGCCAAGATTTCAAACGCAAGAAAATCATTATCCCGGACTCAGCTCATGGCACAAATCCAGCCTCAACATCAGTCTGTGGGATGGAAGTTGTTGAAATCAAATCTAATGAGTTAGGTAGAGTTGATATTGAGAGTTTAAAAGCAGTTTTAGATGATGAAGTTGCAGGAATGATGTTGACAAATCCGAATACTTTAGGAATCTTTGAAAATGATATTTGTGAGATTACTAAATTAGTTCATAATGCCGGTGGCTTAATGTATTATGATGGAGCTAATTTAAATGCTTTATTAGGAAAAGCTAGACCAGGAGATATGGGATTTGATGTAATGCATATCAATTTACATAAAACCTTCTCGACTCCACATGGCGGAGGAGGACCAGGCTCAGGTCCTGTTGGTGTTACAGAAATCTTAAGAAAGTACTTGCCTAATCCAAGAGTTAAGAAAATTGATCAGGATTACTATCTTGAAACTAGTGGCGATGCCATTGGTCGAATTTCTAGTTATTTTGGTAATTATATGATAGCTTTAAGAGCTTATACATATATTAGAACCCTTGGTAAAGAGAATGTAAAACTTATTGGTGGCTACGCTACTTTAAACGCAAATTATGTTAGCAATGCCTTGAAAACAGCTTATGACTTACCAATTAAAGGCTATTGTATGCATGAAGTAGTGTTTAACGGTCTAATTAATAAGGACACTGATGTTAGGACCCTTGATATCGCTAAAAGATTATTAGATTTTGGGATGCATGCACCAACGATTTATTTCCCATTATTATTCCCTCAAGCGATTATGATTGAACCTACAGAAACTGAATCAAAAGAAACGATAGATGATTTCATCAATGTGATGCATAAAATTGCGATAGAAGCTAAAGAAAATCCAGATAAGTTAAAACATGCACCAACAAAAACTCCAATTAGAAGAACAGATGAAGTTTTTGCAGCGAAGATGATGATTTTCTCTTATAAGGATTATTTAGAATATGTAAGTAATAGGGGTTGAGAAAATGAATATATTTAATTTGTTTGGGATAATCGATGTAGTCATCGTATTATCAGTTATATTATTTATTGTTTTAGGATGGAAAAGTGGATTCTTGTTGAAAATCGTAGATTTTGCTTCTAGTATCTTTGGACTTATTGCTTCACTTTTATTAGCAAGACCGTTTTCAAAAGTTTTAGACAATTGGTTTGGTGAATCAATTGCTGAAAGAATTGATGCATATATGCTAGAACGGATTTCTTCAGCGGATATTGCAGCTTCTGAGACAAATATTCGTGCTGCTTTTGAAGGAATGTCATTGCCTGATTTTATTGTTGACTGGATTGTTAATTCGATAAGCACCGAAGAAGCTATGCAGTCAATCTTAGAAGTAATAACACCTTTAGTTAAGTCTTTAGTTTTATTGTTCTTTGCTTTCCTCGTATTGTTTTTTGGTTCAATGATTGTTTTCTTCTTATTAAAGATTTTAGCGAAAATGATAACATCAATACCTGTTATTAAGCAAATTGATAAATTCTTAGGAGCTATCTTTGGTTTATTCAAAATCTCTGTTCTTATTTTCGTTTTATTATTTATGCTCGGTTTAGTAATAACTGTACCGGCAGTAAATAATGCGATAGGAGATTTCTTGCAAGTAGATATGCAATTACAGAGTGAAAATTTTAGGTTATCAAAGTGGCTTTATGATAATAATGTCTTGAAATATATCATAAATGTTTTTGCAGTAATTTTTTAAAAAAAAGTAAAAAAAATGCCTTTTTAGGATATCCTAAGAAGGCTTTTTTTTATGATAACTTTAGAGATTTCTTTTCGTTTTTATTCTTATACATACTCTCATCTGCTCTTTTAATCATATCACTAGGTTTTAAATCTGAATTATTATCAAACAAGGTACTTCCTAATGAGATAGTTATTTGGTAATCATTACTGTCATTGAAATCTTTTAATCTAGCTCTAAAATCTGTTAAAAGATTTTCATAGAGGATCTCATCTGCAGATTTAATAACACAAGCAAATTCATCTCCACCGACACGATAACAAGTTCCGTTATTTCCAAAAGAAGTATTCATAATTTTATAACCAACCTGTAAAATCTTATCACCTTCAAGATGGCCATAGGTATCATTTATTCTTTTTAAATCATCAAAATCTAGATAAACTAAACGAAAATCTTTCTTGTCTTTTAAAAACAACTCTTCTAAGTCTTCTTCAAAGGCAAAACGATTTTTGGAGCCAGTTAATTGATCAGTATAGGCGAGTTTCTCATATATTTCTTTTTCATAACTTAGTTTTAAACGTCTAATTAAATAAAGAAGATAGAAGAAAAACATTGTAGCTATAATTGCAGCTAAACCAATCAAAGCGAAAATTGAGGTTAACTCGAAATTTCCAATTAAGAAATTAATCATTTCTAGTGATACAAAGACAAAAAGAAATGAAAATGCTACGAGGAAAAACTTAACTTTCTTTTCCTTGTATTTTAAGTATTGTCGATAAAGCAAGATTAAGGCTATTGTTAAGCCTGAGAAGATAATAAGCTGAGAAAAAACAACTGTTTGAAAAAATCTCATGATTCCAGTTATTTCAAGTAAAAGGATTAGTAAGAAATTAACTGCAGAAATGATACAAAATATCTCATAAAATCGTTGATTATCTCTTGATAAATAATTTTTGATATAAATGATAATTGGAATAGGCATCAAAGCAAGGGATAGATAGGCAAGACTTCCTATAAAGAAGGTGTTAGAACTGAAAAATTGAATTAGCCTTGATTCTGCAAAAATCCATATAGAGAGAAACATACCAAATAAAGCTAAATAGCCGTTTTGAGAATTTTGTTTTCTAAAGAGCATACAGCTAGTTAAAAGCATAATTGAACTTAATAAGAAAACAAACATAGAGATTAATAAACGAAAACCATATTCTGCAAAAAGGAAGTCTTTAATTTCAGCTTCAGACCCATAGTGAAGAGAATTGATGACTCCTGACATAGATTTGAAAGGTGTTGTGAGAGTTATCTCGATTATTTTATCGGAACTACCCTCTGGAATAGTAACTAAATGCCACAAACTTGCATAAGTCTTGGTTGTCGTTTCACTAAAGTTCTTTTCATATATTAATACTCCATCAACGCGGACTTCAACTTCCTGAAGAGAAGATCTAATTAGTAATGTTTGCGACTGTTCGAAATCTTCATTTAAAGTGTTTTCAATCTTGACTGAAGTATTTTTTTCTGAATTCAAATCTAAGGGTAGGTGACCCAAGTCAGTTTTTAATGAATCTTCAACTAAGACCCAACCACTGTTATAATCCTCAGGCTTACCATTAGAGATTATTTGGTTATAATCATTTGATATTAAGGATATACTAATAACTATTACAAAGAAAATTAGTAGAAGTAAAACTGGATTTATCGTTTTCTTAGGATTCATAATACCCTCCTTATAAACCAATAGAGATATTGACAAGATTAATAATCAATTATCATTTTCTTTAAGGTATTAACTAGATTCTCTTGCTTTATTTTAGCTATTTTTAAACCATCTTTAAAGATTAATACTTCATTAATGCCTCCGGCAACCGCTATATTAGCTTCTTTAGCTTCACCAGGTCCATTAACAACACAGCCCATAATAGCGACAGTAATTTCTTTGTTGATATTATCTAAAAAAGCTTCTATTTCATTTACTATTGGAATCATATCATATTGTATTCTACCACAAGTAGGACAACTAATCAATTTAGGTTTTTTATAAAGTTTTAAATTAGCGAGTATCTCTTTAGCGACTCTGATTTCTTCTATGGGATTAGCTGTGAGTGATACTCTTATTGTCGAACCAATTCCCTGGTTAAGTAATACTCCTAAACCAAGTGACGAAGAGATAGTACCACTAAAAATACTGCCTGCTTCAGTTACTCCTAAATGCAGAGGATAAGCAAAAGTATTTGCAGCTATTTCGTTGGCTTTGATTGTATCTAAAACATTAGAGGATTTTAAGGAAATAATTATATCATTAAAATCAAATTTTTCTAATAAATCAACATGATATTTAGCCGAAGCAACCATTGCTTCTGGAGTTGGTTTTTTATATTCTTTTAGAATATGTTTCTCAATAGATCCAGAATTAATACCAATTCTAATTGGAATTTTTTTTAACTTTGCTGCATCAACAACAGCTTTTATTTTTTCGTCATCTCCAATATTTCCAGGGTTAATCCTAATTTTATCGACACCAGATTTAATCGCTTGAAGAGCTAGGCGATAATCAAAATGAATATCGGCAACCAAAGGAATATTGATTTGATTTTTTATTTTTTCTAATGCTAACGCATCTTCCATATCTAAAACAGCAACTCTCACAATTTGACAGCCAATTGCTTCCAAATCCAAGATTTGCTTTATAGTTTCACTTATATTCTTAGTCTTTGTGTTGGTCATTGATTGAATAATTACAGAATCACTACCACCAATCGATAAGTTTCCAACTGATATTTTCTTAGTTTTTTCTCTTGTATACATTTATGTCTCCTAGTTTATATCTATCTATATTATACTATATTTAGCATATTTTTTTCACCATATAATGCTTTAAAATCTGAAAATATGATAAAATATTAGAGATAGAGGTGTTTTATGTTAAGTATTCAAGGGATTGGTGCTACTAACAGCAAGGCTAGTGGGATTGCTGTTATACATCAAAAATCTATTTTAAATACAAAAGATAATTTAACAGAGTTAGAAGCGAAGACGCTGTTTTCAGAAATAAAGAAACTGGCAATAGAAGAAATAAACATGTTAATAGATAATTGTGATTTTCAAGAAGAGAAAGAAATACTTGCTGCTCATGAGTTAATCTTAAATGATCCTGAAGTGAATGCGAAAATATACAACTTGCTTAAGCAAGAAATCAGTCTTACTACTGTTCTTAAAAATGTGAAGACTGAATATATGGAGATGTTTAACTCAATGTCTGAAGAAATCTTTTCATCAAAGGCACTGGATGTAGAAGATGTATTTGATCGACTTTTATTGTCAATCAAGAATCAGAAAACTATATTATCAGTCAACAAAAACTTTATTTTGGTATGTGATAACTTGTTGCCAACAATGATTTATGACTATCCCAGTGATTATTTGAAAGGAATTGTCGTTAGAAATGGCTCTTTATACTCTCATGGCATTATTATTGCAAAAGCAAGAAATATACCTGTTGTAATCGGCTTAAGAAATGATTTTGGAAAAATCAAGAGCCAAGATTACCTTATTGTCGATGGTTTTACTGGAAAAGTAATTATATTAAGTGAGTGAACTAAAAGTTTACTCACTTTTATTTTTTGACATAAAAGTATCACAAATGAGGAGTATACTTAAAATAAACAAGCGTTTATTAATAGGGAGGCTTATTATGAGAAACAAAATAACACTTTTTGTCTTTGTTATTGTTGTTATAATTACGGGAATTTTTATAACACAGGTCAATATCAATTATAATTTAGAGAAATATCTGCCTGATGAATCTTTAATTAGCGAAAGTATGGATGTGTATAAAGAGGAATTTGGAAGTTCTTCAGTAGCTTACTTAGTTTTTAATGAAGAAAGTATTCAAAACGCGTACAGCATTAAACAAGAAATAGCTTTAGTTGAACATGTTTCTAAAGTGATTTTTGTTGATGATTATTTAAATCAATTAACATACTCAATAATCCGTTCTCAAGCAACTCCAGCCCAGCAAGCTCTTCTAGATAATGCCTTAACAGCTCAACTCACTGCCGGCAAAACTTATCCAGAAGCATTATTAGCAATCACAAACTTCTTTCCAACTGACAGTAAAAATGAGATATTAGAAACCTATGAAGATTTTATATCTGAAAATGAGGTATTATTTCAAATAGTTTTTGAGACAGATAGTTCTGATTTAAGAACAGAGTCTACTTTAGATGAAATCAAAGTGATTATGAACAATAATGACTATGATTTTTATATGAAAGGTGATGCTGTAAGTACTATTTTCACTAGGAATACAATAACTAAGGAAACTACGACTATTACTTTAATAATAATACCAATTATCATAATGATTTTATTGCTTTTAAGTAAATCAATCTTTGACATTGTCTTATTTATTGTTGTTGCTGGAGCTGCGATTATCATTAATCTAGGAACTAATGCCTTTCTACCTGAGATATCATTTATTACACAGGCAATGGCAATAGCCTTGCAACTGGCTATATCTTTAGATTATATTATCTTTATGTTAAATGCTTATCACCATGAGCGATCTTTAGGCTTAGATGTATCAGCATCAATAAATCAAGCTACAAAGCATACAAAAAGGCCAATTATAGCATCTGCTTTAACGACAGGTGTAAGTTTTTTGGCCTTGTTAGTAATGAAATTTACAATTGGTGTAGATATCGGAATTGTTTTTGCTAAAGGGATTATGATTAGTTTGTTATGTACATTGTTTTTACTACCGGTTCTAATCAAGTATTTTGCGAAGTTAATTGATAAAACGAAGAATAAAGCTAAGTTTATTAATTTCTCATGGTTTGCTAATTTTGCAGAAAAAGCAAAGAAGTATCGATATATATTTTTAGGGTTTATTTTAGTAATTATTACTCCGTTAATTATTTTACAAACACAAGATAATTTCACTTATGGAGTCAGTAGTTTCTCAGGAGCTAAAGGTACAAGTTATTATGAAGACAGTCAACATATAGAAGAGGCTTTTGGTAAAAGCAATACCTATATAATAATGGTTAATAAATCTGATGAACTTGAGGGAGCATTATATCAGCAACTTCTGAGTCTTGATTTTATTGAGGATGTTAAAGCTGGAATCTATTACAAAAACGTTATCTCAGATCCAATAATCTTAGGTCAATTAGTTCAAGACTTTTATTCTGATAACTACGCACTTATCCAAGTTAAAGTGGGAACAGATACTGAATCTGTTGAAGCTTTCAATAACTTTGAAGTTATCCAACAAACCCTTAATGACATAGGTTTTGAAGAAAGACATATCCTTGGTGAAACAGCAGTCTCTTATTACTTGAAAGATGTCATTGTATCTGACTTTTCTCTGGTTTTAATAGTCGCTGTCATTGCCGTAATAATTATTGTTTTTATTAGTTTTAAGAATCTTTTGATTCCATTAGTTCTTACAGTGATAATTGAAACAGCTGTGTTCTTATCAATGAGTATTCTCTATTTATTTGATCAGAATTTGATCTTTTTGGCCTACTTAATTGTTACTACAATTCTTTTAGGGGCAACCATTGATTATGCGATTCTCTTTTCTAAAAGATATATGGAAGA
>NPID01007492.1_pt1 | contig 16195 bp, 21 predicted proteins | sample 8637491 | NCBI WGS metagenome assembly NPID01 (sample SAMN07420843, study PRJNA396082) | bioreactor metagenome | isolation source: sample BA6 brine-fed electro-methanogenic bioreactor BA | place: Japan: Kochi | collected 2016-06-14 | reverse complement strand
AACTACGTAACCACCGTTAACAAGAAGAAACAGCAGAAGAAACTCGAGAAGAAGAAATTCTGCCGGTGGTGTGGTACGCACACCTTGCACAAGGAAACGAAGTAGTGTAGAATACCTTTCGCGCGCAGGTCCGTGGCTCAATTGGCAGAGCACCGGACTCCAAATCCGGGGGTTGCAGGTTCAAGTCCTGCCGGGCCTGCCACTTTTTGAAGGTACTGGAGGCCGTCTTCCATGAAAGTCATGAACTTTATCCGCGAGGCGAGAGCCGAGCTAAAAAAGGTAACATGGCCCAGCCGCCAGCAGGTTTGGTACTCGACTCTCATCGTTATCGCGGTGACTTTTATGGTTGCGGCATACTTGGGATTGGTCGATCTGCTGCTGACGGCCGTTTTCTCACGGATCGTTCAGTAATCGGTGAAGGTGGCTAACCCCGCAGAACAGATCCGTATATACGGAGGAGGAGAGGGGGCCGTGCATTGGCCCCCTTTTAAATGATGAAGGATAACAGGAAAGAAAGACGCTGGTATATAGTACAAACTTATTCAGGTTACGAAAACAGGGTGAAGATGAACCTTGAACAGCGGGTTGCCACCATGGGTATGGAAGACAGGATCTTTCATGTCCTTGTGCCTGTCGAAGAACGTGTGACCGTAAAGGACGGCCGGACCAAGCGCACCCGCAGGAAAGTCTTCCCAAGCTATGTGCTGGTCGAAATGATCCTTGACGACCAGTCGTGGTATGTCGTGCGACATACGCCTGGAGTGACGGGCTTCGTCGGAGCCGGCAGTTCTCCGATTCCCCTGTCTGAGCGGGAAGTCAGTGAGATAATGAGCAAGATAGGCAAGGACCAGGTGAAGGCCAAGGTGGAGATAGACCTGAAGCCCGGAGATGTCATCCGCGTCAAGTCGGGCCCCTTCGAAGGACAGGTCGGCCCCGTGGTGGAAGTACTTGAGGAAAAAGGCAAGGTCAAATTCTCGGCCACTGTATTTGGGCGGGATACCCTGGTCGAAGCCGACCACACCGAACTGGAAAAGATCTAATAAAGAATATAAAGCACCGCTTCAGGCTTCCCGAAGGAAGCCGGCGAGGAGGGACACCAGTCAATGGCAAAGAAAATCATCGCACAGATCAAGTTGCAGCTCCCAGCGGGCAAGGCTACCCCGGCGCCCCCGGTGGGTCCCGCGCTTGGTCAGCACGGCGTCAACATCATGGAATTCTGCAAGCAGTTCAACGCAAAAACGGCCGACCAACCAGGAATGATAATCCCCGTGGTCCTCACCGTTTATGGGGACAGGAGTTTCAGTTTTATACTCAAGACCCCGCCGGCGAGCGTACTGCTCAAGAAGGCGGCCAAGCTGGAAAGGGCATCCGGAGAGCCGAACAAGGTGAAAGTAGGGAAGGTCACCCTTGAGCAGGTCAGGGAGATCGCAGAACTAAAGAAGCCCGATCTCAACGCCAACGACATCGAAGCAGCAATGGAAATGATCAAGGGAACGGCCCGCTCCATGGGCATTGAAGTTGTAGGCTAGGATTTAGTAAAAAGCCGGTCCGACCCGGCTTGAAACCGTGGGAGAATTCGCCGTTTCGGGAATTCGGATGCACCACAAGGAGGAAATCGAAATGGCCAGAAAGAGCAAGCGTTATCTCGCAAACAGGGAAAAGGTCAGCCGCGAACCGGTAGCCTCCATCAAGGAGGCAATACCGTTTGTTAAGGAGACGGCAAACGCAAAGTTCGATGAGAGTGTCGAAATGCACGTCAGACTCGGAGTAGACCCCAGACATGCTGACCAGCAGGTCAGGGGAACAGTCGTCCTTCCTCACGGAACGGGCGTCACAAAGCGGGTGCTTGTAATAGCTACCGGCGAGAAAATCAAGGAAGCGGAAGAGGCCGGGGCCGACTTTGTCGGAGGCGAAGACATAGTGCAAAAGATCGAAGGCGGATGGCTCGACTTCGACGTCGTCATAGCAACTCCGGAAATGATGAAATCCGTAGGCAAACTCGGGCGGATTCTGGGTCCCCGCGGTCTGATGCCCAGCGCCAAGAGCGGTACGGTGACCTTTGGCATAGCCGACGCAATTAAAGAGATAAAAGCTGGTAAAGTGGAGTTCCGCGTCGATAAATTCGGGATAATCCACAAGGCCTTCGGAAAGGCCAGCTTTTCCGAAGAACAGCTTGTCGAAAACGCCAAGGCGCTTTTCGGAGCCATCGTCAAGGCGAAGCCGGCCGCGTCCAAGGGCCAGTACGTGAAGAGCCTCGCTCTTGCGCCGACCATGGGCGTGTCGGTTCGGATAGACCCTGTTTCGGCACAAAAGGAACTGGTAGAATAACATCTAGTCTCCCGAGGCCCCAAGCAGGAAGGGCCTTCGGGAGACTAAGCCGCAGAACCACATAACACCTGCAACAGGCCAGAGACAGCGGGCGCGCCTCGCGCGCTTAATCGGTACCCGCCGAGGTCTGGAGCACAGAGACCGCCAATGGCGGCATGTACACTCTGTCTCCCGGACCCCGGAGGGTTCGGGAGATTTTTTGTGAGGAGGTGAATATATGCCGTCCCAGCTCAAATACCAGAAAGTCGAAGCTCTAAGGGAAGAACTGAAGGGTGCTCAGGCAGTTTTTTTCTGTGAATACCGTGGTCTTACCGTAGAAAAGATAACCACGCTCAGGGCTAAAATACGCGAGGCAGGCGGAAAGATGACAGTGGCTAAGAATACCCTCATGTCAATAGCCTTAAAGGAAGAGGGTCTTCCCCTGCCAGAACAGTACATGAGCGGACCAAATGCCTTTACGGTAGCCCTGGAAGACCCCGTTACCGTCGCCAAAGCCATCAAGGAATTCGCAAAGGAAAAGGGAAATGAGGCCCTGATCATCAAGGGCGCCGTTCTTGGCGAGCAAATTCTTGACGCCGACCAGGTAAACGCCCTTGCGGAACTGCCATCTAGGGAAGTGCTTTTGGCCCAGCTTGTCGGGACCATGGCTGGTCCGATTCGTGGGCTCGTTACAGTACTTTCAGGTCCTGCCAGGGGATTTGTCACCTGTCTGGCGCAGATACGGGACCAGAAAGAAAAGGAAGAAGCCGCTTAAGCCAAAGCAAGTATTCGCTTGACAACCTCATCCGACCCGTGAGGGCGGCGTGAGGCCCGTATCAGAACCCAAAACCACGAGAGAATTACACAAGGAGGAAATTAGCAATGGCTGAAGAGAAAAAAATGACCAAAGAAGAAATCATCTCTGCTATCGAGAGCATGTCTGTTCTTGAGCTCTCGGAGCTCGTAAAGGAACTTGAGGAAAAGTTCGGCGTATCCGCCGCCGCTCCGGCAATGGCCATGCCCATGATGCCCGGTGCCGCAGCCGGTGCCGCCGCCCCTGCCGAGGAAGAGAAGACCGAGTTTGACGTCATCCTGAAGACCGCCGGATCCAACAAGATCGCCACCATAAAGGTGGTCCGCGAAATCACCAGCCTGGGCCTCAAGGAAGCCAAGGAACTTGTAGACAACGTGCCCAAGCCGGTAAAAGAGGCCGTTTCCAAGGAAGAAGCCGAGGAGATCAAAAAGAAACTTGAAGAAGCCGGCGCAGAGGTGGAGCTCAAGTAGCATCACCACCGGCCGAAAGCAGCAACCTCGAAAGGGGGAGACGGAATAACCGTCTCCCCCTTTCTTTTTCCCTTTTACCATTTCAGAAACTCTTTCAAACTGGGTACTAGTACAAAATCGCAAAAGGCTTTATCATTATCACTATGAAGAGGATGTTATCGCTTCGATGCGTCAGACAACAAAATGCCTTCACTCTTGTCGAGGTGCTTATAGCCCTTGTCATTTTGGCTATTGCGCTCCTTGCCCTTGCCGGGGTCGTCATGTCGACGACCATGTTGTTGTCGCATACCATTGACCGGGAACAGGCAGTGAACCTGGCAGTTGAGAAGCTTGAAGAACTCGAGGGCGTTGATTATGATACGGAGCTTGTTGACAGTTCGGACCAATACGACAAGTATGCGGTGGTCTGGGAGGTCACCGATGTCACCGGCGGAAAGAACGTTGAATTAACAGTAACCTGGGAAGGTATTGTCGGAAACAAGGAGATAACCATGCAAAGAGAGATTTCAGATCCTGACCCTGACTGATATTGAATTATTTGGGAGAATTGCGTGATGGCAAAACTTAGACTATTGCTGAAACGTTCCGGAAAAGCCTTTACGTTTGTCGAACTCTTGATCGCCATGGTTATTCTGGCGATAGTGTCCGGAGCCGTCATAATGCTTGGCTATACCTATTTCCACCACTTTGAGCAGGCCAACGAGCTCTCTATGGCCCGCGAGCGAGGAATCATGGTTGTTACCTATCTGGAAAAGCGCATATTAAACGCTGGTCTGGGGATGCCGAGTTCTGAGACAAGTTTCAAGAGCGTCTTCGGGGACCTGTGGGAAGCTGATGATTTCAAAGCATATACAACGCCTGTGGCATCGAGAGACTGGAACGGGCCGATTTATCTGCCCGAAATGGAAAAGGGCGAAATGCACTCTAGCGACGAATTGGTGATGGCTTATGCGTTGCCTTCTGGTGTTTATGTGGCATCGCAGGATTACGTCAACGACGATGAAGAAGGTCGGGAAATAGAGCTATCCGACCCGCCTGATGGATTTGAGGAGAAAATCTCTAAAGACGCCCCCCAAAAAACTAAAAGTTGGGTGTTGTTCCCTTCGGTTATCGAATACCCTTCTTCCCGCTTGCCATTGCTGATCAAGGAATTTGATGGATCTAATACTATAACACTCAGGGCTATTAAAGGATCCGGGAAAATTTCCGAAAATGACGAGCTGCACCTTGTTCGGTTCCTGAAAGCTTTTGTTAAAGATGGAACTTTTTACGCCCAGGACATGACTGTAATCGGTGCGCAGCCTGTTGTAGATGGAATTTTGGGTTGCAAATTTTCCTATGACGACAGGTACGGCGTTCTTTCCGTTTCAGTTTTGTCCCGGGGGAATAAAAAATATTCGCATTATGTAGCACCATCCAGTCTAGAGGGATGGGAAACGATCGAAGATAGCGAATGGAGGAAATATTACTTGACTGTGGTCAACAAAGGATGGAGGGTAAGAAACCGATGAGACCTGAATTTGGTCATCGCAGAATTTCGAGAAGATGCGGACTTGCTCTTCCCATGACCCTGGTAATTCTCCTCTTCGGCTCCGTTCTGGTGGCCACAGCGTTTTATATCGTGCAAAACATGTACTCAACCTCACGTCGTTCCGTAACACATGCTGAACTCTACAACGCCGCACAGACGGGAGTGGAGATGGCGAAAATAGTTCTGTGGGAGAATGAGATACGCATTGATGAATTAACATATGACCCACACCCTTCTACAGGAGAACCAATAGACACAATCAGGGCAATAGACGATTCTTCAGGGGATCCTCTGGACAAGGACTTACAAGAGATTGACGGTTCACTCGTTGGGAGTCCAGGCGTCAAAATTAACGTGGACATTCTGGATTGTAACTACAGGGTTCCAGGGTCATTAACATTGACGGAAAATGACAGGAAAATCCTCCCCCCTCGCTGGGTTGGCGGCGAAGGAACCGTTCCGGATGTAGAGATAGGCCCCCCGGAAGGAACCTCTGTTATCATCGACCCGTCCAGATACTTGAACGTTGGAGGCGGCGGAAGCGGTCAGCGCCGGTATGTCATTCGCTCCACTGCTTCACATTCCGTAACAGGGATGGACGTGACCATAGAAGCCATGGTGGTGGTGAGAAAGCCATGAAAAAAATACGAGCGGTTGGGAAAACGACAGCTTTTGTTTTAGCGGTGTTGCTTTTTGTTTGTTCTGTGAACGTAGCTCCAAGCGAGGCTGAGGCGGATATTGCAAATCCAGCGGATTGGCCCATGTGGCCTGAGCCGACACAAAAGATAAACGATCTTTCCATCACCGAACCTGCGACTTTCCTGAGCATCGGCCGAGAGGTTGTCCCTTGGCCGTTTTTCGGCGAGACAACGGTGGATTCACAGAATTACATCAACCTTGTCGGAGCGGATCTTTACTTTACTATAGAAAAATTCACGTACGAGTATGATCCGAATTTGAACAAAGATGTAAAGGTCATAACCGGGTATGAAATGATTGACCCCAACAAGACGGCGACGGATCCACTCTACATGGTTCTCGGCAACAAGACAGTGGGTGCGGATGCACTCTCGGACGCAGACCTTTTGGAGGGCTATTGGGATGGTTCCTTTACTTTGCCGGGACTGCATGACACATCAGTCTATCCGATATATGATGCAGACTGGTTGACCTATGGTGAAGAACCGGATGTGACCGAAGTTCCAAATGAAAGCTTTCTCGCAGATCAGCAAGTCGATCCGAATATGTATCTTGATGCCTGGAAGGCGTTCCTTGTAGAAGACCGGAACGTGGGTGACACCGACTTCTTCTTCGCCGATTCTGGTCATGCACCACCTCATATGGTGTGGCCCTTTGATCCATGGCTTTACTCATACAGGTCACAGACCGGTTATTACTCAGGACCCGAGGCATGGAAAGACAGATATGTGTGCCTATGGCCAACCAATCAGGGTGCATTGCAGGGCTTCGAGGTGCAAAACGCCGATGTCGCTGACTCCACCCCTTATGTCGACAGGACCTGGTTGTCCGTTCCCAACCCCTCATTCAGGCAATCGATTTATAACGAACTACAGAAGGTCTTTCATAATGAGCAATACAAACGACTTACCGTTCTTGACGGACCCGTTACCGTCAGAGATGTTGAGATCAATGGCGAATGGCGGCGGATTGTGGTTGGAACGACAGGTATGGGAACAGGACAGTTGCCAAAACCACAGAACGCGTGGACAGAACTTGATCAAAGCGAATTTGATCCCCTGACAACAGTTCCTGAAATCAGTAATAAAGGCAGGATTTTCGGTGTGTATGCTTTTGATATTACCGATCTTGGCGTTGATCCCTCCACGTCGGAACTTGAATCATTGTGGTCTGTAGCGAACGTTTTTTACAGTACATCTGAGCGTTCCTATTCGGATTATTTTCCCGAAAACAATACCGGGACCGCCAAGTCAGAGTACTCAGACTACGCCAATATGCGTTTTTCTGTGAGCAAGCCCTTGATAGGTTACACAAAAGATGGTGATGGAGACAGGGCATGGCATGTGATAATCCTTGGCGTGGACAAGGAAGACCGATACTATTGGCTTGACGTGAAACCAGAGGATGGAAGCGTCCGGAGGTCTGGATATTTTGTAAACGACTATACTAACACCGAGGAAACGCTGCAAAGCGTGGATTTTGTTGAGTTCGGATACTTTACGGGGGAGGAAGTGGAAACTGTTTTTCCCAGCCGGATACTTTCCGCCTTTCCACCTCCAGAATCGCAATACCGGGAACCGCTACTCAGCGATGTCTACGTTCATCTTTCAAATGGAGCAATATATCGATGGGACCTGAATCCTGCTGACTCGGAACCGGAGTGGCTTTTAACAGTAAAAAGTGAGAGAGCTGATGAAATTGCTCCACCTTTGACAGATTTTGACGTAACATATTTAGGTGGGGAAACATATCTTGCAACGAATGCGCTTCTCAGAAATGTTCCGGGTGCCGCCAAGTTGGATACCGAAGGCTTGCTGGTTCTTAACCTGACGAAAGTGGCGGAGTATACAGCGGAGGAAAGAGCGCAAATCATAACGACGATCAAGGTACCCCCGGGGCAATCAGGGGAGGTTGTGTCGTCAGAAGATGACCACATTCTGTTTGTGCAGTTGGAGTTCTCTCACGGTGTTAGCACAACCGGCAGCAAAACAGTGCTTGCCTCGCCGGTGTTTATTTCCAGCAAAGAGGACGGTCTGATAGAAAGCAGACTTTTTCTGGCCTTCTATGAGCTTTCCAGCAAAGGTGCTCAAGGTCGGGGCCAAGAAAGTAAAGTTTCCAGGTTATACAGTTTCCTTTTCGAGGCGATGATGGGTCAAGGAAAAGTCCAGCAGCTCGATGAAGCCGAAATAGTTGACGGGGAAATTGTAGGAGATTATTTTGATTTTGAAGATCAAGAAGTTGCTATGATGGTTATAGATTCTCAAGGTAACCTGGTTTTGTTTGACAGATCCGGGAATATAGTCGGAGACCCAATCCCGACAGGATTGGATCTATACGTCGATGAAGGAAGCGGGAACGACCCCTTTGAAGGCGAAGGAGTGCATCTGGTCTACTGGAAAACAAAATGAGGAGCAGAAAGTCTTTTAGCGATTTCACCATCCTCCAGAACACCCTGGCATCCCGGGTTGTTCTGGAGGATCTTTTTTCGCGGCCGATTCGATACATCGGCGGGGTGGATGTGTCTTACTCCGGAAGGGGCAAAGTCTCCACGGCCTGTGCCGCGGCTGTGGTGATGGACACAACAGACTGGTCTGTCGTGGACTCTGCCTCGGCCTTTCTGGAAAGCTACATGCCCTACGTACCTGGATACCTCTCCTTCAGGGAAATTCCCGTGCTTCTTGAAGCCTATGAAAAGCTCCAGATTTTGCCCGATCTCTGGCTTGTGGACGGGGCGGGGATCGCCCATCCAAGACGGATCGGCCTGGCGTCTCACTTCGGTGTCCTTTTGGATGTCCCATCTATAGGTGTGGCAAAAAGCCGACTGGTGGGAAGCCACGAAGAACTGCCCGTGGAAAAGGGAAGCCGTGTCCCGCTGAAAGATGAAAAAACCGGCGAGGTGATCGGCACGGTGCTTCGTTCCCGCACGGGGGTGAAGCCCCTCTTCGTGAGCCCTGGCCACGGGGTGTCCATGGCTTCTGCTCCGGACATGGTACTTTCCTGCTGCACCAGGTACCGCCTGCCCGAACCGACACGGGCGGCCCACAACATGGTGACGGAACTCAAAAAGACCATGCCCTCCTCGTAACGCCCCATTCGGGTTTATAATGCCGGAAGAATCCCATCCATGGAGGAATCGCCATGATCATCGACACCCATGTCCACCTGTACCCGCCGGATGTGGCGAAAGACTGGGAAAAGATCGCCGAAAAAGAGCCCTATTTCAAGCTGCTCTGTTCTGGGAAGGTCCACAAGTGGGCCGTAGCCGAAGACCTGTTTGACATGATGGAATCCGACGGCATTGACCAGTGCTGGACCACGAGCTTTGCTTTTCGCGACCCGGGACTTTGCCGTCATTGCAACGACTACGTCATGGAAACGGCAGCCCGTTCCGGAGGTAGGGTAAAGGGTCTTGCCGTGGTTAATCCGCTGAGCCGTGACTTTGAAAAGGAGATATTCCGTTGCAGGGAAGCGGGCATGATTGGTGTGGGCGAACTTTTCCCCGACGGCCAGGTTTTTGATATAACCGACGAGCGTCAGACCTGGCGGCTCGCGGCGGCGTGCCGGGATGCCGGTATGTTTTTGATGCTTCACACTGCGGAACAAGTGGGGCACGACTATCCCGGCAAGGGCTCTGCGGGCCCGAAGGAGGCGGCTGCCTTTTGTCTGAACCACCCCGGTCTTGCCGTGGTTTTCGCCCACATGGGAGGGGGACTCTGGCAGTACGAAATGATGCCGGAGATGAAAATCTGCCTGCAAAACGCCTGGTACGATACCGCGGCTGTACCCTTTTTGTATGATGCCCCCATCTTCAGGGCCGTCTTCGCCGCCGGCGTGGGGCACAAGATCCTTTACGGCAGCGATTTCCCACTTTTGAGGATAAAGCGCTTCAAACGGATGCTCGGCGAGGCTTCTTTGTCTCCTGAGGAAGAGTCCGCATTGCTTGGCGGCAACGCAAAGGAAGTTGAAAGCAGGGCACTGCTGTTTTCTGACTGAACGCCTTTACGGTGAAGGCGCAAAAGGGTTTACCGGCCCGAGAGGAAAAAGAACACCAGGAGAGCGGCGAAGATTACAGTCGCTATGTAGTAACGCAACTTGCCCGAGTGAAGCAGGGCTATTGCGGATGTGCCCTGTGCCAGCACAGGTGCGAGCTTTGAAACAATCCTGTCTACGTCGGGAATCTCGTGTTCGGCCGGCGTCAAAAGACCGCGAAAGAAGACGAACAGGACGCAGCCGACAAGAAACGGCCAGACCGCCGAAAGAATGGGCTCTCTTTCGAAAAAGCCCGAAAAGTGGAGCTGCAAAAAGGCAGGCAGCTTTTCCGGAAACACCCCTAGTGCCACTGTAGCCACGGCAAGCAATGCCATCCCGGCGTTGCGGAATCCGTCCTTGCCCGCTTTCGGCAGTTCTTTCACCTTGACGTGCAGAGAGTGACTTCCCGTTGCGAAAAAACCGAAGTATCCCAGCTTGCAGAAAGACAATACCGTACCAACGTTGACAGCCTGCAGGGCCCAAAGACCTGCGTAGTGCGAGCCTTCCTTGAGGGACGCCTTGACCATGGCCTTGCTGGCGAAACCGCTCATACCTGGAAAACCCGAAATTGCGAGGGCGCCCACCATGAAAAGGCCGAAAGTGACGGGGAAGTATTGGGCGGCGCCCCTGCTCAATAATCGCAGATCTCGCGTTCCAAAAGCTTTTTCCAGTGTGCCTACCGATAAAAAGAGAAGTCCCTTGAACAATGCGTGGGCGACGGAATGATACGCGGCGGCGGCAATCCCGAAGGATGTGCCGGCCCCCAGCGCGGAGACCACGTATCCCAGCTGGCTTATGGTATGGTAGGCCAAAAGACGTTTCGCGTCATACTGCATTAGTGCCTGGAAAACCCCATAGAGGGCCATGATTATGCCCAAAACCAGAAGGACACGCGAGGCATCGGGCGACGCGAGCCTTGCGAGACCGTAGACGCCCAGCTTTACGGCGAGCCCCGAAAGCAGGGCGCTTGCCGGTGTCGGCGCCTCACTGTGAACTTTTGGAAGCCAGAAATGAAGCACCGGGAGCGCGGCCTTTATACCCAACCCAGGGATGAAAAACCAAAGAAGCTTTGAAGGGACCGGTCCGACGCCCGAGGTTCCGGTTTCGCTTATGAGCAACGCTGTCCCTGTAAGGAGCAAAAGCGACCCCGCCAACTGTGCCAAAAGATAGTAGAGGGCTGTCCTGAAATTCGTTTGGATGATCATGAAAAAAAGAACAAGTGTCGAGAGTTCCATGAAAAGGGTAAAAAAGAACCAGTCACCGGTAAAGACGGCGAGGCAGGAAAAGAAGCAAAAAGCCCAGGGTGCAAGGATAAAAAGCTTCAGCTCGGACGGTCTACCACGATCTGCGTATCCGAGCGTGTAGATGGAGACGGATGCGGCCATCAAAAGCGCAAGGGCTGCCATTACCATCGATAAGGGATCGTTTAAAAAAGAAAGTGACAGGGCTGGGCCGGCTTCCCGCACGTACTCACCACCTTCAAGATAACGTCGACAAAAGGACCAGGAGAAATAAAAGTACTACCATAACGTAAAAATTGAGAGACCCACCGTGTATCCTCGACAGGAGACCTGAGGATACCAGTACTAAATCTTTGATCTTTAGGGCGGCGCCCCCCAGGGCATCAGGCAATCCGCAAGGCAGAGCCAGGGAAATCATTTGCCACAGCGCGATTGTGGAAAGCTCCACAAAGACGACGAAAACCAGCCAGTCGCTTGCGAAGAGGGCTCCAAGAAAAGCTGCCCAGCATCCTGCGACGAGCAGTCGGAAGTTTCGCCGGTAAGAGGTGTCGAAATACCACTGTCCAAAGAGAATGACGGCAGTCGAAAGCACTGTCGCCGCGGCTGCGAAAGTCCATCTGAGGGAATCAGGGGCGAAGTTCATTGGTGTCCCCTCTTTCTAACGGTCCTCACTCGGCCAGTACCGCCGCTATGTAGACCGCCGTATCGACGGCCCTGGTTCCGATGCCCGTGAAAGCGTTCCACAGGGGAGAAACAAAGGGGACGAACCCTAGCAGAACACATAAGGCCGCAAAAACGACTGTCACCCGAAGGGGCCAGTAGAAGGGTTTTCTTCTGGGTGGAGCTTCTCCCTGAGAATAGAAGGCGGAAAGGATCCGCAGATAATAAAAGGCGGAGAGGACCGTGCCCACGGCAAGGGCCAGGGCCGCGACTATGTTCCCGGCATCGATGGAAGCGAGCATCAAAAACCATTTTCCCATGAACCCGTTAAGAGGCGGGATCCCCACTATAGCGGCCGCTAGGATGGTAAAGGCTATGACGAATCCCTTGCGGTGCTGGTAGAGTCCCCGCATCTTTGAGATTTCCCTGGTTTTTATATCCTCCGCCAGCTGTCCGGCGGCGATGAAAAGCCCCCCTTTCATGAACATGTGGTTGAAGGCCTGAAAAACCGCCGCTGTTATACCCGCTGCCGTTCCGGTACCGACGCCGACGAGAATGTACCCTATCTGAGCTACCGTGGAGTAGGCAAGAAGCCTTTTGATGTCTTCCTGCCTGAGGGCCATGAGGTGACCGCCCAGAATCGACAGTATGCCTATTGAGGAAATCATTGTGAAGAAGGCCGGCCTGGATTCCAAAAAGAACAAAAGAGAGACCCTTGTGAGAGCGTAGATCGAGATTTTTACCACCACGCCCGAGAGCAATGCGCTCACTGCGGTCTGCGCGGACGAGTGGGCGTCGGGAAGCCAGAAGTGCACCGGGAAGGCCCCGATCTTCAGGCACAGGCCCAAAAGAAGGCATGCTGCTATGACTGTCAGGGTTTCCCGAGGGACCTGGGGAAGGGTGATCGACAATAAAGCCATGTTGAGAGTCCCGGTGGCGATAAAAATATAGGCTGTCGAAAGAAGGATAAAGAAAGCCCCGATCGTCCCCAGGACCAGATATTTCAGTCCAGCCTCAATGGCCTGCCAGGACATTGTGAAGGCTACCAGAAGATAGGCCGCTAAAGAGAATATCTCGTAGAAGACGAAGAGGTTGAACATGTCCCCCGTTACTAGAATTCCGTTCATTGCGGACTGGAGAAGGAAGAAGATCATATAGTAACGCCAGGGCCCTGCCTTGAAGCGCCCATAGGAGACCAAAAACGCAGCCCCGCTTCCTATGGCGGCAAGCACCAGAAACGCTGCCGAGAGCTTGTCCACTACGAAAACTATGCCCAGTTCCGCCGTCCATCCGCCCAAAAACGCCAGGCTGTGTTCTCGCCACCCCGAGACTGCGGAAGCGACGGTGACTGCAAAGGACAGCAAAGCGAAAACAGGTATGGCATAGCCCAAAAGTTTGTGCCTGAAAAGGTATATCAAGGGTATTAAAAACGCCCATGACATAGGGACTATGACGGCAAAAACGAGCATCATCCGCGAAGCCCCCTGATCTTGTCCAGATCCACAGTCCCGTAGAGGCGGTGAATTTTAATGACCAAGGCCAGCGCCAGCGCTACGTCACTTGCGCCGATAACTATGGCCGTCAGGGTGAAAGCATGGGGAAGAGGGTTTACTGAGGCGCCGCTTTTTCCCAGAAGGGGAGGTACGCCTCCCGGGATGTAACCGGAAGTCACTATCAGAAGAAACACAGCCGACTCCATGAGGGAAAGCCCCATTACGGTCTTGAAAAGGTTTCGCTTTGAGATAATGGTATAAAGACCTACGCAGAAAATAAAAATCGCCGTGGCGTAGCTCAGCTTGATCATGGCCTGTCAACCTCCACAGTGTCTTCGTACTTTACTTCCAGGAGTTTTACCATGCTGTAAAAGATCGTCGAAAGTCCCGCTCCGACTTTCATTCCCACAGCGATGTTCAGAAGGGGGATTGTGCCTCCGCTCAGGAAACTACCGGCCTTTCCGGTAGGAAAGCCCGCGGCGGCGTTGGCCAGAAACCCGGCTCCGGCACATAGGCCCACGAGACCGATGAGGGTGAAAAGAAGAGCTCCTGACGACTCGATGAATTCCTTGACCTTGGGGTTGATCCTGGCGGCCTCGAAATTGGACCCGTAGACGATACAGAAGAGGATTGTCGTCGTTGCGAAGATGGCTCCGCCCTGAAACCCTCCCCCCGGCGTAAGGTGCCCCATGAGGACGATGCCCGCGGCGTAAAGCAGAATAAAAGGTATGACAAAACCCAATCCTCTCTTGACTATGAAGGAAAGTCCGGTCGAGGATTTTCGGTACTTGCTTCTGGCAAAAAGCATTGCTATGCCGCATACCGCCGTGTAGATCACTGTAGCTTCGCCCAGGGTGTCGATTCCCCTGTAGTCGAAGAGGATGGCGGCTACGTAGTTGGAAGCGCCTGTTTCTTCGGCTGCTCGGGCCACGTAATGGACGGCCGGACCTGTCAATGTTCCGGTTTGTTCAAGGGCTTCGATTCCTTTCCAGAACCACCAGCCCAGGCAAAGGCAGAATAAAAATGTTGCCAGGCGGAAGAAAGCGGATGACCGATGCATCACTGTTTGTCCTTTCTCCGGAATTGTTGCTTTTCCGTTTGGCTGTAGGCCACCAGGAACAGGGAGGTAACAAGTCCCGAGTTGATCACCGCCTGGGTCAGGGCCACGTCGGGGGCCTGCAGGATGGCAAAGGCAATGGCCAAAAGGACTCCGAAAACGGACAAGCTGATGACGGCACTCAGGATGTCTTCCGTTTCAGCGGTTACGATGGCCGTAAGGGCCAGAAATCCGCATAAAAACGCGAAAAAGGAAAGAGTCATGATGTTTTCTCCTTTTTGCGAGCAGACAGGCTTTCTGCGTAATCGTCCTTGTAGACAGCATTGGGCTGTATCCCGTGTCGGTAGCAGGCTCTGGCGATTGCATGGGACGATAACGGGTTGGTGGCGATGAAAAAGACGCCTATCAACAGAATCTTTGCGGTGGATTGCCATGTCGGGGTGTAGATCGCAGCCCCTATGAGCACCATGATGGCACCACCTGTGAGGGCCTTTGTCCCCGCGTGAATCCTGGTATATACATCGGGAAACCTGATGATTCCCAAAGCTGAGGCCAACGAAAATAACATTCCCAAAAGCATGAAAGCGTAAGCCACGAGTCGGAAAGGTGCGGCCGTCATAGGTGGAGCTCTCCATGTTCGAAATATTTCGCCATGATCAGCACATCCGCAAAGGCCAAAACAGCGAAGGCCAGGGCGATGTCGAGAAATACGCCGTTTTCAAACACCAGCGAGAGCAAAACCAGCACGGTGGTCAGTATTATGGCCGAGGCGTCGGCGGCGACGATCCGGTCTGGAACGGTAGGACCTACGATGACGCGCCAGAACCCGAGAAGGGCGGCTAACAAGAGACCCCACAGCGTAAAATGAATCATTCCATCAGCCTCCTCAAGCGGTTCTCCAGTTTGCCTACTTCATCGCAGACAGTGCATTCGTCCAGGGTGCGCAGGTTGATAGAATGAACAAAAAGATGATGGTGGGTTACGTCTATATCGACAGTCAATGTGCCCGGGGTCAGGGTTATCTGGTTGGCGAGGATCACCAGGGTCGTCTTGCTTTTCAGCCGCGTTTCCACTTTGACGATTCCGGGCATCGGGCTGATTTTAGGGCTGATAGCCAGCAAGGCGACTTCGATGGTGGCCTTCAGGATATCCCAGGCATAAAGCGGAAAGAAAACCGCGGCCTCCCGAAGCCGGAAATGTAGCGGTGGTGCCACATGTACCGGAGCTTCATGAGTGGATGGCAAGAATATGCGCCAGGTCACTCTGCTGACGATAATGCTTAAAGCAAGTCCAAGCGCCAGGGAAGGCCACTCGAGGCGGCCCGTAAAAAGGATCCAGAAAAGGAAAAGCGAAAGGAAAAGGGCTAGTGGTGCTCTTTTGAGGTTCGACAAATCGAGTACCCCCTTCTGGAAATTACTGGCGAAGCGCAAGGGCACATATGTCATTCGCGTAACAAACGAAATGGTTTATTCAATTTACCAGAAAGTGACTCGAGAGGCAAAAGACGCAATTAAATCATTCTAACTATCAGCATATTGTTGTTGTCGAAGGCCTTTTCTTCTTAGTTTAAAAAACACGGAAAGGGTAAGCAGGAATGCAAGCACAAAAAAAGGCGGCCGGATCAACTCCGGTCGCCCTGGTATCGTCTGGCTCCTCGGGCAGGACTCGAACCTGCAACCTAGTGGTTAACAGCCACCCGCTCTGCCTATTGAGCTACCGAGGAATTTATTTTTTCTCTTGGAGGCGGCACCCGGATTCGAACCGGGGATAAAGGATTTGCAGTCCTCTGCCTTACCCCTTGGCTATGCCGCCCCTCAACAAAAAATGGAGCGGAAGACGGGATTTGAACCCGCGACCCCAACCTTGGCAAGGTTGTGCTCTACCCCTGAGCTAC
>NPID01011670.1_pt1 | contig 16210 bp, 19 predicted proteins | sample 8637491 | NCBI WGS metagenome assembly NPID01 (sample SAMN07420843, study PRJNA396082) | bioreactor metagenome | isolation source: sample BA6 brine-fed electro-methanogenic bioreactor BA | place: Japan: Kochi | collected 2016-06-14 | reverse complement strand
TCAAGGGGAAGACGTACGTTATCGTGGGAGGCAGTTCGGGAATCGGACTTCAGCTTGTAAGAGTTCTGGTGGAGCAGGGTGGTCCTCTTTTCCACCGTAGCAGTACAAACAGGCATGGTGTTTCATTCCAGCATTGCTGCCGCCAAAGGCGCCGTGGAAGGGCAGGTGCGGGCTCCGGGCGCGGAGTACGCTCTCAGCGGTATACGGGTCAATGCCGTTGCACCCTCCATAACCGACACCCCTCTTGCATCCGGAATACTGGGGAATGAGAAGCAACACCAGGCTTCCGCCGAGCGGCACCCCCTTAAAAGGATAGGATCGGTAAACGATATCGCAGCCGGGGCTGCTTACCATCTCGGATCTTCATCATCCTGGATGACCGGTCAGATTCTTCACATCGACGGNNTAGATGCCGCTGCTCCCTCCATAACCGACATTGCTCTTGCATCCGGTATACCGAGCAGATTCTTCACATCGACGGCGGACTATCGGTCATCAGATAGAAAGGCGAACATCCTTGAGAACTCTCATACGCTTCGGTCCGGGAAAAAAGGAGAGATGTATCAGTCCTATTGCCCCGGCCGCTATTTATTATTACCTTGGAAATAAATCGGACCTGAAACAGAGAGAGAAGAAACATGGCTCAATTACCACCAAAATTTGAAGAATTGATTAAGACAAGTGATGTACCCGTGCTGGTGGATTTTTATGCCGACTGGTGCGGACCCTGCAAAATGGTAAGCCCGGTTATAGCCCGGCTGGCGGGGGAGTACAAGGGACGACTGGTGACGGTAAAAATCAATACCGAAAAAAAACAGGCCATTGCCGCCCGTTATTCCATCCAGTCCATCCCCACTATAATGCTCTTCCATAAGGGAAAAGAGCTTATGCGTCTGGCCGGTGCCTACCCCTATGAATCCCTCAAAGCGGAACTGGAAAAAAATCTGCCCTAGACCGTTTTTTACTCCTCTTTTCCGGCTGCTCCCGGAGGATCCCACTCCGAATGATGTGCATCAAAGATAAGGGGTGTATTAAGAGCCTTCTTTTTAAGGGCATCTTTCTCTTCCTCATGTAAGGGAGAATATTCGGATTCCGCCTTTACCGCCCAGTCAAACAATTCTTCATGACCGGGGCTTACAGCCGCGGTTACCGGCAGCTCCAGGGTAAAACGGAGTCCTGTTTTGGCCTCCTCATAGGTTTCGACCGGGCAGTACCAGGATTTGTTCCAGGGAGTTTTTTCATCCTTTTCCAGTTTTCTTTTGGCCAGAGCCTTAAGGGCCAGAAGGCTTATTCCTTTCTCCAGGGCGGCAGAAACAACCTTTTTGCCGAAATCACCGCCGTACCAGGTCGCCCAGTTAAGGGGAAACAGCACCGATTCAAAAGGATATGCTTCCATCAATGCCAGGGCTGCCTCTTCGGAGTGGGCCGAGAAACCGATGTGATGTATCAAGCCTTGTTCTTTTGCCTTTATTATGGTTTCAAGGGCTCCGTCCGACCCGAGAATTTGCCGGACGTCCTGCCTGCTTGTTACCGCGTGAAGCTGATAAATATCAAAGTAATCGGTTTTTAACAGCTCAAGGGACCTTTCCAGATCCTGCCGTGCTCCCGCCGCGTCCCTCAGCTGGGTTTTACAGGCAAGGTATACATTCTTCCTGTAGGGGGCCAGGGCCGGCCCCAGCATTTCCTGGGCGTTGCCGTAGTTGGGGGCCACATCAAAATAGTTGATCCCAAGATCAATTGCCTTTCCCACAAGCCGGCCGGCTTCCCCGGCGGTTTCATTCATCACAAGGATTCCGCCGAATCCGATAAGCGACAGTTCCATTCCTGTTGTTCCGTAGGGTCTTCTTCTCATGTCTTAAAGTATAGGTGGATTTTAGAGCAAAAGAGATAGTTTTTTGAAACATTATCTATAACGGCAGGCTGGTTGACTGAACATGCTTCCCGTGGCTTCACCTCTTTCTGTCGGGATAGGGGGCGTCCTCCATGCTGCCGGTGCCGTCCGGGGACAAAAAAAAAGTCAGGCGGAGCCAACTGGCCCTGCCTGACACATACTGTTCAAACAGTCGGCCACATGTTTGCTTATGCGGATATATCAATCATGGCTCCAAGGGCCGGATCCTGAATAGCCGGTGCAGCCTGTTGTGGAAGCTCGGCACTCTCCGCCAGTCGGCTAATCGCATCGCCTTGTATCTGTGAATTGTCCATAGCCATACGCATTACCGCCATTCCAGCTTGCTGTTGTACGGCGACCTGTTTGAGGTCCATTGATGCTTGTGCAATATCCATAGTACCTCCGTTGTTCTAATATACGCCCTCCTCGATATATAATCCAGTCCGGATAATGCTATACGCCGCCTGATAGTCTTACCCGGGAAAGCGCAGCCGGTTCTCCGGTACGGATGATTCGTACATCCCATATGGGGCCTGGTAGTTCCGGAACAGGTTCATAGGACAAATCATATACCGCGCTAATGGCTTTTATATCTGTAGAAGAGGGCTTGATCAATTTCTGACTACCATTTTTCGCCATGCAATGTTACCTTTAGATGAATAATCCAAGGAGATTCAGAATGGAAAAAAAGAAAGAGAATGACCGGTTTCTTTTCAAATTCATTGGTCTAAGTTTATCAGTGTTGCTTGTGATGTCGGTAACATCCTGCGCCACAAGCGGGGTACTCGGATTCGGCGATCCCCTGGCGACCGCGAGTTATGTAGACAAGGCCGATGCAAGTACAACGGAGCGCATTTCCTCAACCGAAGGGGAAATAGAAGAACTGAAGGCAGAAATTGCCGCTCTGCAGGAGGAATTGGACAGGATCAGCAACATCAAGACCGACATTGATGAGATGCCGAGAGAGATGCTCCGTCAGCTGGTGGAAGCCCTGGAGTCCTATCTCGAGGCGTACGAGAATGATTAATACTTGTATGTTAAGGCATTTTGTATTGAATTGTGCATAGAACCCGGTTGGATGCGCCGGTGGAGCTTTCAGTTCTGCCGGGAGTCATGCTGGGACTTCACATCGGACCGGAAAAAAAGAATTCCCGAAAGGGCGAAAAGAAGTCCCGCAATACGCCAGGACAGCCCGATTGAATAGCGCTCCGAAAGTATACCGAACAACAGCCCGGCGGCACCACCACCCAGCTGCATAAAGAGCGACTGAAAGGAGAGCAGGGTAGAGCGGGAGGATGCGGGAACCCTCAAGTTGAACATGGTCTGTTCAGGAGAATCATTTACACCGTTCAGAAAAAAGATTGCCAGGTAGATAAGCGCAAATAACGGAACGGTCCTCGTGATGGACAGCACGGCAAACAGAACACCCATAATGATTCTCAGCACTCCGACGGCAGTTCCATATCTGTTCCCGATTATCCGGAACAGGCTTCCGGAAACCAGCGCCCCGAGACTGCCGACAAAAAAGTAGCCGGTGGTCAGATACCCGAACAAGCGAGTCGGGCTGTTCCCTGCGGTGATCTTGTCAACGAAGGGCTGCCAGAACTGTTCCAGTCCGGCAAATGAAACACCCCAGGCAGCGGCGGCCAGCAGCAGGAGGAGTACCGACCGGTTCGTAATTCCCAGTCGAAATGAATCGTGCAGGATCGCGGGAAATCTGGAAATGCCGGAGGCCATTCCGCCGGATGCATGAGCAGGCCTGTCGTCCGGTATCAGTATCAGGGTAATTACCATCTGGAGAAGCCTGGATATGAGAACTGCGATAAAGAGAAATGAATATCTGTCGAACAAGGGTACAGTCTGCGCAAAACTTCCGGTCCAGTCGGGAATAAATCCCCCTGCGAGAGCGCCGGCAGCCAGAGCCAGGGGTATAAAAATTCCCAATCGGGCGAGGAAACCCTGAAGTTCATCCTCTTCGGAAAGTGAACTGTAGGCATCTATGAAATATGCGTCCATGCAGCCCGAGGAAAGAGCCCTGGCAATACCCATAAAGCCGAAGCCCGCTGCAATAAACAGAGGAGTCCGGGCAATAATAAAAACTCCTGCGGCCATCAGGGAAAAGAAAATCGAGATCAGGTAAACACGTCGTCTTCCCAGGGTATCGGAGAAGCCCCCGGTCGGGATCTCAAGGGCCGCAATCATTACCGAATAGATTAGTCCGTTGATCCCCAGCTGTGTAAGCGACAGACCGCGGTCAATCTGGAATATGGCCAGTATCGGGATGACAAGACCCAGAGAGAACCAGTGGCCGGATTGATGGATGACAGCGATAGCGGTCAACTTTTTTTTTGTCAAAATAACCTCCGTTTCGGTGCGGGAGAGCATTGTATTGTTCCGCAAAGCATAACATATTACCGAAACAAGCGGTACATGATTCCGGTTGTCAGTTTGACGGAAGAATGTGCGGCATAGGCTGAATCATCCGGCGTATTTCTTCAATCAGTCTTTCCGGCCGCTCTTCCGCCAGAAAGTGTCCGGCTTTGGGGAAGCGGACCACCCGCGCATCGGGGAAGGTTTCAATCCAGCGGTTCAGTTCCTTTTCCCGGAAGGCGATATCCTTCATGCCCCAGGCAATAAGACGGACTTTTCCCTTCAGAGCGTCCCTTCCGCTCCAGAGTTCCCGGAGCCAGGGGGTCGACCCGATAATTCTGCCGGGGAAGACCCAGGTGCCTTTACGCTCAGCAACCCTGGCCAGAGGTGCGGTAATGTGACGCTTTACTTCCGGGCTAAGCCGGGACTTGTCGCCAAAGGCGGCATACACCACGGCTCGGGCAAAGAAGTTATACCTGCGGATAAGGAACCTGCCCGCCGGGCCTCCCATAAAGCCGCTGAAGGCCTGGTAATACCAGTCATCATCAACAGGCCAGAACCAGGTGTTGGTGACAACTACTGCCTTTATCCTCTCCGGATGGCTGAGCGCGTAAGAGAGTCCGATCGGGCCTCCCCAGTCTCCCACCACCAGAGTGATGTTTTTAAGATCCAGCTTCTCCATAAGGGCTTCGAAGTTTTCCGCATGATGTTCCGGCAGGTAGTCCCAGTCCGCTGGTTTGTCCGAAAGACCGAAGCCCAGGTGGTCCGGAGCAATACAGCGGTAATCGCCCGAGAGGCCGCGAATCAGGGCACGGAACTCATAGGACCAGGCGGGGTTCCCGTGAACCATCACCAGGGGCTCTCCGGTTCCCTCATCAAGATAGCGGATTATTCCCGCTTCTGCCTTGAACTCCTTCGGCTGAAAAGGGTATTCGCTTCGGTCTATCCATTCAGGAATTTGTACCATGTTTACCTCCCCGGTACCGCGTTGAAGATTTCACCAGTATTACCTGAAATCAATCTTGCCATGAAGGCAATTTTCTCATGCTCATCGGCCAGGACCGTCGGCAGGAGATATGCAATGCCGTGGACAGTCGCCCAGCACTGGATCGCCGCCGCTTCCAGGGTGCAGCCCCCGGGCAATATAAAATCTCCCGTTTTTATTCCATAAGCGTGAACCTCCAGCAGCGCACTCATGGCCTTGCTCCGCTGGTCCCCCGAGGTGGCATTGGAGGGTTCAAGATTGAACATAAGATGATATTTGTAAGGCTGCATCACGGCGAAATCTATGTATGCCAGTCCGGATTCAAGCCGCATTTCCGGAGGCATAATCGAGATTATCCGCCAGCGCCCGTACGGAAAGACCTGCTATCCCTTTCCTGGTAATCATGGAGACAGCCTGATCTATCAGGTCGGTACGTGTCTGTTCCATCGGCGTTCCTGCGGTTTCATACTGCCTCTTGTTCAGTAATTAAACAGTGTTCAGTCTATATAATATGACTCAGATAGGTGATGTCAAGTGAGGATAGCTTGAAAAACTCGCTGCCTTCTATGAAGCTGCTGCTCGTTGAACAGCCGGGGGTACTTGAGCCCGTCCGATTCGTATGGTGCCGCGAAGCGCTCCCCGAAAGCACCATTGGCCTTCAGTTTATGGTCCCAGTAAAAGTTCGAAAGGCCGATTATCCGGGCAAGGGAGAATAAGAGCCGCCTGACCGGGCCCATCCTCCAGGGGCTTTTCAATGAGTCGGCACTGGCACCGTCAAGGCGCCCGTTCCCCCGGAAGCTTTTTCCAAGCTCACGGAAACTTGTACGCACTCCTCTCGTCATTTTCTCGGGCATCATCTGAAGGCCTTCGACACCGCCTTTGATAAGCTCTCCGATAAACAGCGCTTCCCTCTTTTCCGCCAGCCGCCGGAAGTAGCGGGTGATGAATGATGAATGAACGGCCTCGGGAAAGCCGGACTGTACTATTACACCGAAGCCTTTCCGGAAAGATTCCATCAGTATCCGGGTGTTGCTTTTTCTCCCCCGGGGCGATCCGTTAAGAATTACAGATTTCATGGTATATCTCCTCATTCGGCATATCAATAGCTGTTGTCCGTCGAAGCACGGAGTGGAAATTCAGGGCAAACCGTCGGTACAGATCATCGAGGATGGTAAGATCCTCTTCCTCCGTCCCGGGCTCTCTTTCGATCAAAAGAGCTATATCCGGGTAGCGGTCGTACCGCTTCCGGTGGTGGCATTCCTTTTGACGAAGCTCGATGTAGGGATGGAGAAGGGGGATGAGTCTGTCCTGCAGCGCCTTTATCCGCCATGACGGCAGTCCCGCGGTAAGCGGCGAGGCGAGCACCAGCAGTTGAAGCAGCTGGTACAGAATCTGATGGTCTGTTCCGAAAGATCGATCAGTAAATGGAGATCCTTTCTGAAAAGGGAGTCGACGCCCTGACACTTCGAGAAACTGCGCGGCGGGCCGGTGTCAGCCATTCCGCTCCCTACCGCCACTTCAAAAGCAAGGAAGAACTGCTCGGCCGGGTAGCTGCCGAAGGATTTCAACTGCTGACTGCTCTGCTCCAGAAGGCCATTGAAGCAGGTGCAGGCAGCTTTCGGGAGGAACTCCGTCTCAGCGGGCGGGCTTATGTTGATTTTGCCCTCTCTCATCCGGAACATCTGAAGGTTATGTTCTCCGCGAGCAGACTGGATTTTGGCCTTGAATGTATTCACGGGATTGAAGATCTGGATGCATTTTCCCGGATAATCGGGGTGTTTCAAAGAGCCCTGGATAAGGGAGAAATAGAAACCGGCCAGCCGCCCCAGGCTCTCGCTCTTATGGTCTGGGCTCAGGTCCACGGTCTATCCCATATTCTTATAGAAAATCAGATTCCTCCAGGTGCTTTTTCGCCCGAGTCTCTCTTCTCCCTGATCGACGAACATGCGGATCTTATGTGCCGGGGTCTTTGTTTTCGGCAATAGACACCTGCGCCGAAAAAAGCTGTGAAGAATGGGCTTCAGTTTTTCCAGGACCCGCTTCCAACCTGCTTCTCAATAAGGAGTAAGAAGTCTGGACAAGTCGAAGCAGCTGTATAAAAATGGGAGAAGATACAGGGAGGAATCATCTTGAATATCCGGCTTGAAAAATACGATAGCAGAATTCACGACGCACAAACTGTGGCCCGGCTGATATTTGAATCTGATCCGGAGTTTAATACCCTCGTCTACGGTAAAGATGCGGTACCGGTAATCGGGAATCTGCTCCGCCTTGGAGATAACTACTTTGATGAACGGTATATGCGATGTTCGATCTCCGGGGAACGTATTGCGGGAGTCATCGTCTGTTTTCCGGTTTTGGAGAAAGCCGATATCGACCGGAAGTCTGGTAAAGATTTTGTACAATCAATGGGCCTGTTCAGATTCCTGCATCGAATGCCATTGTTTGTCCGCATGGAAAAGATGATGCCATCGGTCGAAGACAAATCGGGTCACTATATTCATACTATCAGCGTGGATTCCGGCTTCCGCGGCAAAGGTATCGGCAGCACGATTATCGAGGAGCTTTCCTCAGAGCATGATGCGCTGTATCTCCATGTGAACAGGAACAATGAATCCGCAATACGCTTTTATGAAAAGAATGGTTTCCGGCGGCTTGCTGAAGGATCGATGAAACATAATGGAAAAATACTTTCCCAGTTATTGATGGGAAGATCATGATAATCTTCGGAAGAAGCGAAGAAAATTCAAAGCAGGAGAGGGATATTCGTGGATACCATGACAGTACAGTCCGGAATTGAGAAAGCTTTCAGGAATGCCGTGAGGAATGACCGCAGGGTGAAGGAAGCCTTCCTGCGGGTTCAGTCCGAAAAACTCGGTATTGATGTGCATATTGCGGAGTCCGGAAATAATTCTTCCGTTCATATTGACCAGCCGAATCATCTGGCGAGTGTCGGGAAGCTGTTTACGGCTGTGCTGGTGGCAATGCTCTTTGAACAGGGTAAGCTGGCTTTCACGGACAGCATTGGGAAATTCCTTGATGCAGAGATTATGAAGGATCTCCATATCTACCGTGGTCAAGACTATTCCGGCAAGATTACCATCAGGCATCTTCTTATGCAGACCTCCGGTTTACCCGATGTTTTCTATCCGCTGTGGAAAAAAATGGTGGAAGATCCGTTATTAACCATAAGTACCAGGGAGGCTCTGGAGTGGGGCAAGCACAACATGAAGCCGGTCGCGGTACCTGGAAAGAAGCATCATTATACGGACACTAATTATTATCTTCTTGGCTTTATTGTGGAGCGGATCACCGGCAAGTCATTCCATGATGCAATGCATGAGTATATTTTCGATCCCCTGGGCATGACGCATGCCTGGATGCACGGTTTTTCCGCTCCAAAGGAGCTGTCCGGGCACCCTGCTGCAGGTCTGTTTGTAAAGGAGATAGACTTCAGCAAGGTTAAGGGAGCTCCTGCAATCGACCATGCGGGAGGCAGTGTTGTCGCTCCCTTGTCGGAATATCTCCTCTTTATGAAAGCATTGACGGCTGGTCGCATTATCAAGGCGGAGACCCTGGAGCGGATGATCTCAGACGATGTCTATATGGGCTTTCCCACTATAGGCTTTGACTACGGCTATTCAATCTGGAAGTTCAAGACGATTCCCCTGCTCATACCTGCCGATATGTACTGCTGGGGTTGTGTCGGCGTTACCGGTGCCTTTATGTTTTACCATCCGCTTACTGAAACCCACATAATAGGAACATTTAATAACTTTGCCTGGAGAGGCAAGGCTCTGAGCTTTATGGCGGGTAAGGTAGTTAAGGAGCTTCTGAAGATTGACAAGGCTGCCGGCCGCCGCTCCGTTTCAAGTCCTCTCATGTAACAGAAAAGGGAATTACCACTTGCGTGATAATTCCCTTTTTGATGCAGCAGAGAGGACTTGAACCTCCACGAGCTAACGCCCGATAGCCCCTCAATTCAAAACGGCTCTTTATGTGGTCCATATAGGGCCGTATGGAGCTGTATAAGAAGAGGTTATGTGGTAAGTCTTCAATTTTAAGCTTCCGGGTTTATATAATCAGAAGGTCTCCGACCTTCCGTTCCCTGTACTCACTCGGCAATGTCCAGGCAAGTTTGGCCACTGCGCTTATTCGCTTGGGAATATGGGAGTCAATACCAGCATCAATGTATTGAAAAGCAGATCAAGAAAATCATCACGGACTTCACCAGTTATTACAATACTCAGAGAATGCACCAGGGAGCAGGTGAGATTTCTGATGCTGAAATTGAGGCAGGCATGGGGAATAATTGAAATTTTCCGATATTGTCCGGTCTCCACTATAATCAATCCCGTTCAAGTGCTTAGGGATGAGAAAAAATAACACACGGGCTTCCAAATAATCTTGCTTTGACAAAGACAGCACCCTATCTTTTTACCAGGATGGAAAACGGAATTTTACAGTCGATCATTCTTATGGGTGTTGCCCAGAGCCTGTTCCTCCTCTTTCTGTATCTGAAAAAAAGCAGACAGGGAAGGGCTGCGAAATATTACCTGTTTTTAGTTTCCGCGGTTGCTCTTGGACTGACCCTCACATATCTTTCTCTGCAGTCCGCAGCCTCCATTATGGAGAGGTTTCTGGATTTCAATCTGGGCCTTAACTTCCTCTATGGTCCGCTCCTGTACCTCTACGCAGCCTACTATACGGCCTACAAAAAAGACATAAGCTCATTGAACGGCCTTCATTTCCTGCCTTTCCTGACGGCCATTACCCTGCTCATTCTTCAGGCCGCAGTGAAGCGGCCGCTGCCCCTTCTGGCAGAAATCCTATGGGTATCCTCCCATTTCCAGGGACTCTGTTACGGCCTGATCTCCATAAGTGTGTTAATTAGTCAGCACAAACGGTTGAAGCAATTTTCAGCAAACTCATACCGGGACCGATTCACCTGGCTCTTCATACTGATATCTATGAATACCCTCACCTGGACCGCTGCGATTATCCGGTTTCTACTGGAACTCTATTTTCCAGCCTTGCCCCCCGGTCTCAGCCTCCTGACACCTCTTTTTGGAATCCTGACGATCTATGTCTACGGTTACTTTTCGCTCAGTCATCCCCACATACTGGAAGAGGAGAAAGCGGAAGCAGGTGAAAAAGATGATGGTGATACAGAATTTAAGATAAAGCTGCTGGAGCAGATGCAGAAAAATGAGCTTTGGCGTCGGGATGATCTGACCCTGAACACCCTGTCGGAGATCACGAAGATCCCCTCCTACCGGATCTCCCGCATAATCAATGCAGAACCGAAGAGCAACTTCTTCACCTTCGTAAACCGATACCGGGTGCAGGAGGTTCAGCATCGGCTTGAAGCAGGGGAAGCCCTCCCCCTTCTGGATATGGCTTTCGAAGCTGGATTCAACTCCAAAAGCACCTTCAACGACGCCTTTAAGAAAATCACGGGTTCCACTCCCTCTCAGTACCGTAAAACAGTCCGGATTCGCCGAATCCAACCTGATTGACGCTTTCAGGACGACTTGAAAGTTACGCGACGGTATCTTGATCCCGTAACACTGCGGAAAAGGAGGTGCCGCCTATGGCAAAAAACGCCGGCTTAATTATTTCATTCATAGTGTTTTTCGGCTCCATCGGATTCGCCGAAGAAATGTCGATTCATTTAAACCCTGCCGGGTTCATAACAGACCGGTTTGCCCTGGAGATTGTTCATACCGACGGCAGACGGGAATCACATTACGGAGGCCCGGGCAGCGGACGGGAGAGCCGATTCAATAACGGATCACTGGCCAAGGTTTTCACCGCCGTTCTGTCTGCCCGTCTGAATCAGGAAGGGATTCTTTCTTTGAATAAGGAGCTTCAGCCTGGCATTACACTGGAGCATATTTTGACCCACACCTCAGGCCTTCAGCAGCGCGGATTCGCCACAGCCGCCACCCCCGACGGATACTACCCTGCCTGTCCTTCAGAACTGCGTCAATTTCCTGTCATTCACCCGGGAGAAGCAATTATTTACTCCAGCCCGGCCTTCGCTCTCATCGAAGAGGAAGTGGAGAAAATAACAGGAAAACCTTTTGAGGACATCATGGAAGAGAAGCTCTTTCGCCCCCTTGGGCTAATGCACAGCGGCTGGGAGCCTCTTCCCCCCGGTCCGAAGGACAGGCAAAAGAACTCCTATCCGCCCTATAGAACACTCCTCCCCGGATCAGGCAACATCGTTTCCTCCCCGGATGATATGGTAAAGCTTCTTAAGATGCTTCTATCGGGGGGCGAAGTGTATCTCAGCACCGGGAGCATAGAGGAGCTTTACCGGCTGAAGGCCTCCCACGGCGATCCCGGATACGGTCGCACGTCCGGCTTTCACTACCGAACTTACAACGGAACTGCTGTAATTAGCCATGATGGGGCAGCTCCCGGAACAAATTCCAGGCTCCTCCTGGTACCGGAACAGGGAACCGGTTTCTACCTTATATACGATTCTCCCTCCCTTGAACCGAAAAATGAGCTTACCAACCAATTCCTTACAGCACTTATAGGCCCCGAAGCCACACCGGGCAGTCTGCTCACTCCGGTTCCAACCGACAGCCCCGGAAAAGAAGGATTCTACATTCCCCTGACCAACAGCCAAACCACTATGGAGAAGATAAATACCCTGGTAAGCCAGATTCGGGTCCAGAACCGGGGAGAGACTATGGTCATCGGCGGTCGAGAGTATTCCTATAGAGAAGGAGATGTGTTTTACTGGAAGGATTCCTTCACTCCCGTCGCCTTCCGCATAATAAACGGAAGGCAGTATCTTACCATCGGCAACACCCTCTACCGTAAGGCTGCAGGCCTGGAAACCCTCCCCATTCAGGCGGTCATGATCACTCTTTCTGTGGGCGGTGTCTTCTCTGGACTCCTGTTAAGACACCGGGGACTCTGGCGACTTTTAGATCTGGGGTTTTTGACAGTCCTGTTCATCTATGTTTCCCGCCTTGTCCTGATGGATATCTGGCGGATCACCTACGGCACCCCTGGGGAGTTCCTCATCCTCTCCTGTCTTCTGACAGCAGCGGCGTTGACCCGCCTGATAAATGAAGCGGTAACCGCAGTGAGACGGAGGAATATTCCCGTTGGAAAAAACTGGTCCGCCTGGATATCACCGGCTTCCATGATCATCCTGGTGCTTTGGCTTAATCATTATAACCTCATTCGCTTTTAGGAGAATTCGAAATGAAGAAGAAAGTATTATTGCCTGTCTGATTAGCTTTTTCCGCTTTCCTGCGGATTCGTTCGCGAAAAGGATTCGGGGGGCATCATATCAGAAAAGAGAACAGTAGCCCCCTCCTCAAGCATGACCTGTCCCTGCCCGGAAAAATGAACATTGAAAAGGAGATTCAAACTCCTTAAGCATTAGCATCGATGATAATGTAATCATCCATGTCTTCACCCGGGTTTCATCAGAGGGGTCTTAAAGTGGCTACCGGCATTGCCATAGGAGATGGTGCACTTGGATTCCGGAAAGCTCTGGACGAGGTGTTCCCACAGACAAAACAAAAACACTGCTGATACCGAGGGAAGTGCACTGAAAGCCTATGATCACTTTATTCAGGAAGTGGCTTGAAAAAATGGATTCAGTTCTTTTTTCATCCACAATATTTGACAGTATCTCCCACATTCGCTCAGGTAACGATGGCAAAAAACAAACCCTTTAGAAAAGAACCCGGCTAATCTTCTAGTGGAAACCTGATAGTAAACATCGGATTTGGTTTTCTCTGCAGTTCGACTGTACCATTCAACTGGGCTACTAGAACATTAATCAAATGTAATCCAAAGGTTTTGGTTCTTTCAATATCAACATCTTTGGGGAAAGGCTTACCGGTATTTGAAAGATTGAGTTCGTACCGGGTATTATTTATATCCTTCTTCATCTTTATCAAAAAAACAGCCTCTTCCTTGTCAGTGAAACCGTGCTTTATTGCGTTTGTGGCAATCTCGTTGATAATAAGTCCCAGGGTCTCAGCAGTCTTTGTTGTTAGATAAAGATCCTCAATCCTGTTCTCTATTTTTACCTTTCCTCTGGTAAATGATGAGAATATTGAATCGAGCAATGATTCGAAATAATCCTGACAAGAAATCTCTGTGACGCTCTCACTTTGGTATAGTTGTTCATGGATGAGGCTGATAGAATTAATCTGATGCTGTATGTCAGAAAGATCGATCTCTGTTTCCATGTCCTTAAGATGGATAAGAGAAGAAACCATAAGAAGGTTGTTCTTTACTCTGTGGTTGAGTTCTTTCATGAGGTAATCTTTTTCTTCCGAGGCTGCGCTTATTTTTTTCTCTGCTTCTCTCTGTTCTGTAATGTCATGCATCGCAACTACAGCTCCCACTAACTCCCCTTCATTATTAATCAGTTGATGTCCATTACAGCTAAGTAGATGAGATATACCAGTACTTTTGGGAGTAACAACTATCTCAATATCAACTACATCATCTCCTTTTAATGCGCGAAAAAGAGGTATGTCCTCTGTGGCAAGGAGCGTAGAGCCATCAGAATAGTAGAGATCATAATATTCTGGCCATTGTTCCGGTGGAATCGGTTTTTCCGGTAAATGATGAAGCTTACGGGCTGACTCATTAAATCGAATAATGTGACCGCTCTGATCGCAGATTATTATAGCTTCTCTGATATTATCCAATACGGTATTCAGAAATGCTTTTTCATTTTCAGCTGATCTATATGATTTCCTGAGTTCTGTAATATCGTGCAGGGTTCCTGTAACTTTTGAAGGATTTCCATCTACGTCTTTCTCCAAAACAGCAATTGAATGTATAGTCCTCGTTTCTGTGGAGTTACGGGGAAAAATAGTAAACTCAATATCATATGGAATATTGTGTTCAACGAGGTCTGTCATGGCTTGTTCAACTCTTTCCTTTTCAATGACACATTCCATCACACTTTCAGCAGTAAATTTGTCTTTCTCTATATGAAAACCGTAAATTCTTTTTCCTTCTTCAGAACCCCAAAAGGAATTAGTCTTGATATCATATTCCCAACTGCCTACATGGGCAGCAGCCTGTGCCGCTTTATATTTCTCTTCACTTTCTTTTAACTTTTGTTCGAAGTACTTCGTCTCTGTGATATCCTGAAATACACCATACACTTTGTGGCATTTCCCATCTTTGAAAACGGCCCTTCCAATATCTCTTACCTTCAATGCATTGCCTTTTGCCGTAATGAAATCCAGTTCTAAATCGTAATCAACACCGTGTTCCAGTGCCCGTCTGTAAGCTTCTCTCAGTTTTACACCAGATTCTCCCGGGAAATTGGACATTGCGCCATCTATTGTTGGTTCAAAATCCTCAGGAACTTCATAGATTGCCTTCGTTGCTTTTGTCCAATAAACTGTCCCATTCGCAACATCTACTTCCCATCCGCCGGTTTTTACCATTTTCCCGGTTTCATTAAGCAGCTCTTCACTTAACCTGAGCGCATCCTCATATTTTTTTCTCTCTGTAATATCAGTATGAATCCCAACTACGCGGGTAGGATGATTTTCTCTGTTGAATTCGTAGCTCTTACCCTGACCCATTATCCATTTATACGACCCATCTTTACATCTTAATTGAAACTCTTCGGTAAAGGGCTCGGCATTTTTGACATAATGATTCAGATGATCAATTACATCTTTACTGTCGGGATGGAGTAAATCAACCCATGTATCAAATACCATGGGCAGTTCGCCGGGCTCATATCCAAGCATGGTATACCAGCGTGGACTGAAATAAGTATTACCGGTAGTTATCTTCCAATCCCAGAAACCGTGTTCCGTGGCGTCCATTGCAAGAGAGAGTCTCTCTTCGTTCCTTCTCAGCTCGTTTTCCTGTTTCTTTTCCCGAATGCTCGATTCATACAGTTTGAATGCCATTTTGATAGAGGCATCAAGCACCGTAATACTGGAAGATTTGACCACATAACCGTAGGAGGTGATTTTTTCGGTCTTCTCAACGATTTCCGGTTCTTCATGGCTTGAAAGGAATACTATGGGGATCTCTTTGTACTCAAGAATCTGTCGGGCAGCTTCGGTACCGTCTATTCCGCGGCCCAGATCTATATCCATAAGGATAAGGTCTATTGGTTCATCTTGATTGCAAACGAGGTCAACAGCTTTCTCTCCGCTAGTAACATGAGATGTCTGGTAGTTGTACCTGGCAAGCTCCTGCTGCTTGGCCATGGCCAATAGCACTTCATCTTCTACCAGGAGTATCTTTTGTCTCATTGAAAACTGTCCATTTTAAATCCACCAATATTAGAGATTATAAGAATTATTTGGAGATACTGTCAAATATTGTGTATGAAAAATCATAGTGCTGCATATCCATCGTTATTTTTTGGGATTTATTAAACTTGCTTGTGATCGTTTGCGTCTCGTTCTATGGTTTTTGTACTTATGGGGAAATATTTTTATATTAAGGAGTGAGCGTCCAGCCGTTATATTCCATTGTTTTCTCGAATTGAAAACTATCTTCGTTCCGATAATCAAATATGTTCCATTTCCCGGCCATCCTGTTCAATCCTGTATTCGAGCTAAGGAAAGATACTTGATGTTCACCTGAAAGAGCAGAATACCAACCTGAACGACGTAACTATTCCATCTTCAACCCAACCCATCACTTTTTTCGCGTCAAAAGCGGCGTCTGTAGCCTTTTGGCGCAAAAAAAGGACAGCCTCCAAAGAAGCTGTCTTTTAATCTTATACCCCGAACGGGTTTATTGTGCAGCAGAGAGGACCTGGCCTCCAGTCGCCGGCATCCCTGCCGGCTCCCTGCGCGGCTAAAACGGCGTCCTGCCGTTTTGCGCTCCACGTATTCGCGCCGCCGATCCGTTTCAAGTCCTCTCATGTAACAGAAAAGGGAATTACCACTTGCGTGATAATTCCCTTTTTATGCAGCAGAGAGGACTTGAAC
>NPID01002126.1_pt1 | contig 16214 bp, 13 predicted proteins | sample 8637491 | NCBI WGS metagenome assembly NPID01 (sample SAMN07420843, study PRJNA396082) | bioreactor metagenome | isolation source: sample BA6 brine-fed electro-methanogenic bioreactor BA | place: Japan: Kochi | collected 2016-06-14 | reverse complement strand
TATGTTTATGTCAGGATTTGGGGATTATAGTTGTTTTCAAATTGTTTATTAAAATTGATATAATATTTATCCAAATCAACATAATTGTCTTTTTGAAATGAGTTTCTACCACTACCTTCTGGTGTAAGTTTTGCTTGTGTTACACCAGTATTTCCTGCTCTATTTGCTTGTTCGTATTTTCTAGTTCTATCAATACCCAAAGCAATATCAGTTGTATCATTGATATAATAACTTAATTTACCATTAATAGATTTATTCCAAAGTTCAGAATCAACCCAGTATCCATCTGTAGCTCTATAGTTAGCATTTAAATTTAGTGAAAAGTCACCAAGATTTTTTTGAATACTTGCTGTATAATCTTGATAATTGAAACTTCCCAATTGTGCTTCTAAACTATAAGAATCTTCTGCTTTTGGTTTTTTTGTAGTAATTATTACAGCACCTGCTAAAGCATTGTTTCCATATAGATATGAAGCAGCACCTTTTATAACTTTGATATTTTTAATATCTTTAATATTGATTCTAAATTTTCCACCATTTTGCCATAATGGAACCCCATCAATAATAACTGCTACTCCTGTATCTTCCCACATAAATTCTTGTTGATTTACACCTCTTATATGTATCTCTACAACCTCTCCAGCTCTAACATCTGATGTAATACCAGGAATAGTTTGAAGTACTTCATTTATTTGTTTTGGACTGATTTCTTGAATCTTTTCTTCTGACACAAAGTTTACAGTTGATGCTTCTGTATCAGAATTTTCTCTAATATCAATTGTAGATGATGTAACGCTGATTGCTTCTAGTTCAACAGCACTTAGGTTGTTTACTGTAAATAATAAACCTGCGACAGTTAGTGATTTTTTTATAATAGACATTTCCCCTCCAAGATATGATAAGTACCATATTTATTACATCAAAAGGGAATATTAAATATAATAGACATGGTGTTTACGCACTAAGTCTCTTATGAAATGATCGCCAAAAAATTTTAATAAGAGACTTTATTAGGTAGAATACTATTAAGTTTCTGTTAATTTTATGTTAATTTATTAATCTAAGTATTAATTAAGTTATTTAGCTAATTGTGTAGTAAGGTTTAGTATAAAAGTGTTTCCATCTTTTGAAGGTACAATTTTTATTGCTATTTTATTTCTATCGCAAAACTCTTTTACTATATTTAATCCAAGCCCAAATCCATCTTTTGAACTATCCTCTTGAAAGTATCTCTCAAATATAATAAATAAGTTTTTTGTATCTATCTCTTTTCCTGTATTAAATATATATAGGTTATTATCTTTAAATTTGATATCTATAATACCATTTTGTGTTAAGTTATATTTCAATGCATTTGATATTAAATTATCAAGCATTTTCTCAAAACCATTTACATCACTAGTTATTGAAATATTTTCAACATCAACGTTGATTTTAATATCTTTTTTTAAATCCTCAAATTTAGTCAGACTTTTTAATATAAGTTGTTTTAGATTAAATGTGGTTATATCAATCTTATCAATCTCTTTTTTTATATGGTATTCCATATTTTCATAAAGTTTAAGAAGTTCATTAGAAGCCAATTTGATCCTATTTAATCTTTTTAATGCTTTTTCATCAGTGATTTTTTTTTCTAACATTTGAGTATTTAGATTAATAGTAGATATTGGTATATTTAGTTCATGTATGGTTTCTTTTACCGTTTTTTGTAGATTTTCATCACTTTTAAATAGAGGTTCAAAAATCGATTTACTCAAAAGTAGATAAAACCCCAAACCAAAGATTAATACACTAACAGTTATAACTATAAATGTATCTTGATTAAATCCAAAAATAGAGGTTAAAAAATGATTTAAAACTAAAGATAACAGTAATACAAATAAAACTATTATAGAGTTAGTAATTAGAAAGTTTTTCTTTTTATAATTCAAGTTTGTAACCAATACCTTTTATATTTTTAATAGAGTCTTTACCTAAAAGTTTTTTCAAATTATTTATATAAACTCTTATAGCTCCTTCACTATACTCTTCATCAAAATCCCAAAGCTTATCTATAATCATATCTTTTGAAATAATTGATTCTTTATTTTGTAGAAATAATTCAAGCAAATCGATAACTTTGTTTGCCAAATTTATATCTTGGTCATTTTTTAATACTCTTCTTGTTGCAGGATTAAATGTAAACTCATCATTTAATTTAACAATATCAAAAGTTTTCCCACTTCTTTTAAGTAAAGATTGAATTCTAAGTAAAAGTTCATCTAAATCTACAGGTTTTTTTAAATAATCATCACAACCTGTTAAAAACCCTTTTGTTAACATCTCTTTATCTTTATATGAGGTTAAATAGATTGTCGCAGTAGAATCATTTTGACTTCTAAGCTCTTTTAATAGTTCAATACCATCAATTTTAGGTACATTTATATCAAAAAGATATAAGTCATAATCTTTTTCATAACAAAGTTCTAATACCTCTTGACCATCTTTTGCAATATCAACAATAAAGCCTTCATCACTTAAAAAATCCTCTAATGTTTCAAGGAAAAGTTCATCATCTTCTAAGACTAAAATTTTAAACAAAAAACATCCTACTTTCCATATTTTTAATATTATATTGAAGCTTAGTTAAATTAATGTTAAAAATAAATAAAACTTATAAGTAACTTATAAAAAATTAGTTATTATTATTTTTCTGCTATAATTTATTTTATGGAAAATTATAAAAATGAAACAAGACTAATAAAGTGGATAGTTCTACTTCCTATCATTGCTGTTTTGATTACATCGTCATCTTTGACATATATATTTATTAAATCTAAATATGACAGTTATTCCGCTGAAATAAAAATTTTAGAAAAAGATTATATATCTAATACAAAAAATAAAATAAAAAAGAGAGTAGATAATATCTCTCATTTGATAAAAAATAATTATAAATATCAACTCTCTGAATCTAAAAAAAATATAAAAAATATAGTTGAACTGGGATTTACTCTTTTAGATACCGTTTATTCAGAAAATAAAGATACTTCAATAGAAAAACTTTTTAAAGAGATAGATAAACATATGAATAAAATCCGTTTTTTTGAAAATCAAAGTGGATATTTTTTTGTATTTGATCTTGAGAAAAACAAAGTGATAACTTTGCCTTCTAATCCTGAGTTTGTTGGAAAAACTGTAGATGAAACTTTTGATTCTTATGGAAAAAAACTTTTTAATTATCATAAAAAACTCTTAAAAGAGAAAAATGAGTTTTATAGTGTTTGGTTTTGGAAAAAACCAGATAAAGATAATAAACTAGAAAAAGTGGGCTATATCAAGAAGTTTGAGCCACTAAATGTAATGATTGGAACAGCTGTTTACACAGAAGATGTAAAAGAAACAATTACTAAAAGTATTATTGATATCATAAGTAAAATGGAATACTCAGATGATAGTTATATATTTATTTTAGATAGAAAAGGGAAATCTGTATATCATAAAAACCAAGATATAATAGGTGTACCCCTTGAAAAACTATCTGAAAAAACACAAGAAAATGTAAATATAATTTTAGAAAAAATCAATAAAGATAAAAGTGGATTTTTGGAATATATGCAAGATAAAAATATATTTGAAAATTTTATACCTTCAAAAAAAATATCATATGTTACATATAATCCTGAACTTGATTGGATTATTGGAACAGGTTTATATACAAACGATTTAAATGAACAAATATTATTAAAAAGAAAAAATCTTGAGGATAAAATGAATCAAGATATTAAGCTGATTTTGTTAATCTCTTTTGTTGTTTCTTTGATTATTATCACTCTTTTAATGATTATTTCAAACAAAATAAAAGAGTTGATTTTATACTATTCTCAAACATTAAATATAAAAAATAAAGAATTAAAAGTATTAAACACTGATTTAGAAAAGAAAGTTAAAAGCCAAGTAAATGATTTAAGAAAAAAAGATTTTGTGTTAAATCAACAATCAAAATTGGTAGCAATGGGTGAGATGATTGGAAATATTGCACACCAATGGAGACAACCATTATCTGCTATTAGTACCTTAGCTAGTGGTATTAGAGTACAAAAAGAGATTGGATTAGTAAGTGATGAACAATTAGATGAAGATTTGAAAAATATAGTTGAGACAACAAATATTTTATCTAATACAATAGATGACTTTAGGAATTTTTACTCTAATAAAAAAGAAAAAGCTGAATTTGAGATTGAATCAATTATTAATCAAGTATTAAATCTAGTAGGTGCAAATTTAAAATCTAAAAATATCGATATTATTAAAAATATAGATAATATAAATATCTATTCATATAAAAATGAATTTTTACAGGTTATTTTAAATCTTATAAACAATAGTAAAGATGCATTAGTTGAATTAAACGAGGAAAAAAAGTTTATTTTTATAAATGTAAAAGACAATAAAACTTCATTATGTTTTGAAATTATAGACAATGGTGGAGGTATAGATGATAATATTATAAATAGAATTTTCGAACCCTATTTTACTACTAAATTTAAGTCTCAAGGTACGGGTATAGGTTTATTTATGAGTAAAAATATTATTGATAATAGTTTACATGGTAATATAAGAGTAGAAAATACAGAGTTTGAATATGAGAATAAAAAATACAAAGGTGCGAAATTTGTCATAGATATACCATATTCTGATATTTAAAAATTATTTTTACAATAATATTAAGTTTGGTTAAACTACAATTGATATAAAGATTATAAATTGGTAGAAAAATATGATTAAAAAAATCTCAATTATATTAGCACTTTCCTTATTGGCATTTTTTGTTATTACTCAAGAAAATATGAAAATAATATTTGCAGGGATTGCTATATTTTTAATTGGTATGCACTTTATGGAAGATGGTTTCAAACTATTTTCTGGGGGTACATTAGAAAAAGTTTTAGAAAAATTTACTAATACAAAATTCAAATCCTTAATCACAGGGTTTGTTACTACTTCAATTGTTCAAAGTTCATCTTTAATATCAGTAATTGTAATCTCATTCTTATCTGTAGAACTTATCTCACTAGCTCAAGGTATGGCAATAGTCTTTGGGGCAAATCTAGGAAGTACTACAACAGCTTGGATAGTTTCTGCTCTTGGTCTTAAGATAAAAATCTCATTATATGCAATGCCTATGATTATATTTGGTGTTCTATTTAGATTTTCAAAAAATAGAACATATGTAGGTCTTGGAAATATTTTATTAGGTCTTGGTTTTATTTTTCTTGGTATTGCATATATGAAAGATGGATTTGATACTTTAAAAGACTCTATAGATCTTGCTGCTTATTCTGTTGGTGGATATTTAGGTATATTAATCTATATAGTTATTGGTGCAATTGCAACAGTTGTGATACAATCAAGTGGTGCAACAATGGCTATTATTATCACTGCTCTTGCTGGTGCTAATATTTTATATATAGATGCATTAGCTCTAGCTATTGGAGCAAATGTAGGTACAACAGTTACAGCAGTAATTGGATCTTTAACCTCAAATGAAAACGGTAAAAGACTAGCCTTTGGTCATTTTATTTTTAATATTATAACAGGATTAGTTGCAGTTATTTTAATCTATATTTTAAAAGACTTGGTTGATTTTATAGCACCAATCATTGGGATTGAAGATGATAATTTTTCTATGAAATTAGCACTATTTCATACTATTTTTAATCTTTTAGGTATTGCTTTTTTATATCCATTTATTGCAGTTATTGTTAATTTATCAAATAAAGTTATTTCTGATAAAGCAAAAAAATATTCAAAACCAAAATATTTGGATAAAGCAAATATCAAAATCCCTTACAATGCAATGGTATCTATACAAAAAGAGGTTATTCACCTTTATGAAAATGCACAAAAAGCGATACTACACTCTTTATCTATGCACACAACAAATCTAAAAAGTGAAAGAGACATCGAGTATGCTATAAATAATCCTGCAAAAATAGATACAAATTTAGATGATATATATCAAAATGATTTAAAATCACTTTATAGTGATATTATAGAGTTTGCACTTATCTCTCAACAAAGTATGAATCAAGAACAAAATAAATATGTTTCTGATTTAAAACTCTCATCAAATATAATAGTAAAAATATTAAAAGATACAAGAGATATTCAAAAAAATATGAACTTCTATCTAAATAGTAAAAATGAGTTTATCAAACAAGAGTATGTTGATTTAAAAAAAGAGTTAGCAAGAATTATTTTGATTGTAAATGACTTAAAAGAGAAAGATTTAGATGATATTGAAACTTCTACTCAAATCCAAATGGAGAAAGATAACCTGGCAAAATTTGATTTTATGAGTAATGGAAGAATTGATGAGTTGATTAGAAATGAAAAAATCACTTCAAAGATGGCAACTTCTTTGATAAATGACTCTACAAGTATTTGTAATATCTGTATCAACTTACTTAGAATAGCAAATATACTTTTTGTTAAAGATGAGAAACTAAGATCATTAGGAGAGATAAATGAAATTAAATAAGATGAGACAAGAACTTGAAGATTTCTTCTCTTTAAGTAGAAAGAAAATAGAGAAAAAAAGTGATGAAATAGATGAAGTGGTTGATAAACTTATTGAAAAAAGAAACGATATTGAAGTTGAACTAAGATCTTGTAAAGATTGTGAAAAAGATGAGTTAAAAAAGAAATTATCTGCTATAAATAAACTTATTCAAAAGGCTTTGAAAAATTTATATTAAATAAATTTATCAAAGTTTTGTCTTAAAGCCTCATATGCAACAATTGATACTGAGTTTGCTATATTTAAACTTCTAGCATCATTTGTCATAGGGATTGTTATACAACCTTTTTTATTTTGTGCAAGTAGGCTTTCTGGAAGTCCTGCATCTTCCCTTCCAAAATAAAAATAATCATTAGGTTTATACTCAACATCAAAATATACTTGAGTTGTTTTTGTTGTTGCAAAAAAGTGTCTGTCACTAAATGGATTTTTTGACCAGAAATCTTCTATATTTTCATATTCATATACATCTAAATCTTTCCAATAATCAAGCCCTGCTCTTCTTAAAGCTTTTTCACTAATCTCAAACCCATAAGGTTTTATAAGATGAAGTTTACAATTTAAAGCAAAAGCTAATCTACCTATTGTACCTGTATTTTGAGGAATTCTTGGTTCTAATAAAACTATATTAAACATATTATAAAATTACTGTTTTGTTTCCAAATACGAAAACTTTATCTTCAAGTAAAAGTTGTAAGGCATTTGATAATACAACTTTTTCAACATTTCGCCCTGCTCTTCTCATATCTTGCCAAGAGAAAGTATGATCAACCCTTACAACATCTTGAGCAATAATTGGACCTTCATCCAAATCATCAGTTACATAGTGAGCTGTTGCACCAATAATTTTTACACCTCTATGGTGTGCTTGTTTATATGGATTTGCACCAATAAATGCTGGCAAAAATGAATGGTGGATATTTAATACTTGCTGAGGAAACTCTTTAACAAATTTTGGCGTTAAGATTCTCATATATTTTGCTAAAACAATTAGTTCTGGATTATACTCTTTGATTTTTTCTATTACTAAATCTTCATGAGCTTCCCTTTCCATATTTTCTGCACTAATACAGTGAAATGGGATATTGAATTTTTCAACTAAATCTCTTAAGTACTCATGGTTAGCAATAACTGCTTTGATATTTGCATCAAGTTCACCATCTATATATCTAATAAGCAAATCCCCTAAAACGTGAGATTCTTTAGTTGCAAGTATTACAATCTCTTTTTTACTTTTTTTATTTAGTTTGATTGTTGAGTTTTCAGGTAAGACCTCTTTTAATTCTTTTAAAAGCATGTTAGGGTTTACATCACCAGATATAACACTTCTCATAAAAAATTTATTTGAGTCATTATCAACGTATTCAGCATTTTGTTCAATATTTAAGTTATTTGCAAAAAGAACTTTTGAGATGTTATATACAAGCCCCTTTGCATCTACTGTATCAATTAAAAGTATATATTCTTTCATTTTTTTCCTATATAAACGGTATTATTTCAATTAAACTCGAAATAATACCATTTATTAGATTTAAATCATTTTAGATAGCTGTTCTTTGTACTTTTCTACATCAAAATCTTTTACTCTAGCAACACCAGATTCAACAGCAGCAAGAGCTACTGCACTTGAAACTTCAACAATCAATCTTTTATCAAATGGTTTTGGGATAATATATTGTTTAGAGTAAGCAATATCATCACCAAATATCTCTTTTACTTCTTTGGGTACAGGTTTTTTTGCTAAATCAGCAATAGCATATGCTGCTGCTTTTTTCATTTGCATATTTATTTTTTTAGCTTGTACATCTAGTGCACCTCTAAAGATAAATGGGAAACCAAGTACATTGTTTATTTGGTTATCAAAGTCACTCCTTCCCGTTCCAACAATTGCTTTATCTCTAATAGCAAAAATCTCTTCTGGAAACAGTTCAGGTGTTGGATTAGCAAGAGCAAATACAATTGGTTCATTTGCCATAACTGCAATATGTTTTTGCGTAAATGTTCCAGGTCTTGAAAGTCCTAACACTACATCAGCATCTCTAAATGCATCTAAAACAGTTGTAGGTTTTTCTATTGAAAACTCTTTTTTAAATTTATTTAAATCATCTCTACTATCATGAATTACACCTTTTGAGTCAACCATAATAATATTTTGAACTCCAACAGCTTTATACATTCTAGAACAAGAAATAGCAGCAGCTCCAGCTCCAACTACTACAACTTTTAAATCTTCTAGTTTTTTCCCTATGATATCACAAGCGTTGATAAGACCAGCCGTAGTAATAATAGCAGTTCCATGTTGGTCGTCATGCATTACAGGGATATCAAGCTCTTCAATTAGTCTTCTTTCTATTTCAAAACATTCAGGAGATTTGATATCTTCTAAGTTTATCCCACCAAATGTTGGTGCAATCGCTTTACAAACATCTATAAATTTTTGTGGATCTTCCTCTGCTACTTCAATATCAAAAGAATCAACAGCAGAAAATTTCTTGAATAATACTGATTTCCCTTCCATAACAGGTTTGGATGCTAATGCACCAATATTACCTAGACCTAATACGGCGGTTCCATTTGATATAACTGCTACTAAGTTTCTTTTTGCAGTATATTTATAAGCATCATCAGGATTTGCTTCAATTTCCAAACATGGATGAGCAACACCTGGAGTGTATGCCATTGATAAGTCTCTTTGTGAGTTTAAATCTGTAGTTGTTGCAATAGATATTTTTCCTGGTTTTGGAAATTGATGATAATCTAATGCTTCTTGTTTAGTTACTGTAGTACTCATAATTTTACCTTGAATAAGATTTGTAAGAAAATAATGGCAGAATTGTAACTAATTGAAACTTAATAATTTAAATTTTATTAAAAAATTAAATAAATTTATATACTTAAGCTTATTTTTACATTTTATTTACATATTTTTTACATAACTTTTACATAATTGAGATAATTCCTGCAAATCTTCCACAGTTTTTGTCTTCTCTATAAGAGTAATATGGTTGTTTTGAACACAAAGTACAAATATCTGATATAGTGATATTATTTACTCCCATATCTTTTAATAATTTTTGATTTATCCCTTGTAAATCAATCAATCTATTATTAACAAACTTTTCGCCAAAACTATTTACAACTATATCTACTAGTTCTTGACTTACTTCATAACAACACTTTTGTATAGATGGACCTAATATTACCTCTATATCTTCAACTTTACAATCAAAAAAATCAATCATTTTTTTTACAGTTTTAGGAACTATTTTTAAAAAAGTTGAGTTTCTACCTGCATGAACTGCAGCAATTACATTTTTAGTTTTATCAAAAATTAGCACAGGTATACAATCAGCAACCATAACCATAAGTGTAATACCTCTAAGGTTTGTGACTATTCCGTCGCAATTATCTATAAGATTTGGTGAGTTTTTATCTATGACTTCAATATTGTCACCATGAATTTGATTCATATAATAAAGATCTTCAAGTTTAAAATTATGTTTTGTAGCAAGATTTTTCCTGTTTGTATCAATATTTTCTTTTTTGTCTTTTACATGATAAGCTAAATTCCCATCTTCACTTGTAGTAAAGGTATAAAATATATCACACATAGCATTACTCCTTTTGTATAGATTGATTTTACTATCCTCTTATTGATTTTTTGGTAAAATCTTTGTTTTTAAAAGGATGGATATGAAAAAAGAGTTTGTAATTTTTGGAAATCCAGTAGAACATTCAAAGTCTCCACAGATGCATAATGCAGGATTCAAAGCTTTAGAATTTGATGGAATATATAGAAAACATCTTTTAGAAGATGGTGAAACTATCAAAGAAGTGTTTTTGAATAATGGTTATGAAGGTGCAAATATTACAGTACCACACAAAGAAGTAGCTTTTAGAAATGCAGATGAAGTTATAGGTCTAGCAAATGAGATAAAAGCAGTAAATACATATATAAATGACAATGGAAAAATAATAGCATATAACACAGATGCACCAGGTTTTTTATATGCTATTGAGAGCTTTGGGGAGATTAAATCTGTATTGATATTAGGAGCTGGTGGAACAGCAAAAGCTGTATCATTAGCACTTCAACAAAGTGATGTGGATGTTACTGTTTTAAATAGAAGTGAAACAAAACTTTCATTTTTTAAAGATCATAAAATAAAAGCTTATTCATGGGATAAATTTAATCCAGAAAAATACGATTTAGTAGTAAATACTACAAGTGCAGGTTTAAAAGATGATTCGTATCCTTGTGATAAGGAGTTATTAGAAAAAATCTTAAAAGAAGCAAATGGTGCTTTTGATTGTATTTATGGAAAAGTTACACCATTTTTAGCTTTAGCAAATGAGCTTGGTATACCAGCAAAAGATGGTGAAGATATGTTACTTTACCAAGGTGTTTTAGCTTTTGAATACTTTACCAAAAGTAATGCAGATGAAGATGTTATAGAAGCTATGAGACAAGGACTAAAAGAATAATAGAGTTTTTAAGCTCTATTATTAGGGTTTATAAAAAGATATCCCCTCCTCAAGTAATCTTTTTACTACTTTTTGACTTAATTGTGATTTTAATTCCATTATATGATGATAAGGAGTTACATACCAAATTCTAAGTACAAAAAATGGTTCCTTAGGATCAGGTATAAGGTGAATTCTTGGTCTAAAATCCCTTGAACGCATATCATATCTTTTTTTCATACTTAAAAACTGTTTTGAAGCTACTTCCATGTATTTTTCTGTTAGTTCATAAGCTACTTCGTTTACAATCTCTTCAACCTTTTTTGTATCTTCTCCAAAAGGTATACTAAGTTCAACTAAGTCATAAACAGTTTTCATCTTATCATGAGTATAGTTATATATACAGTTTGTTACAAAGATGTTATTGGGGATAAAAACAATCCTACCTGCGATTTTTATTTTTGAAGAGGTTGTATTATTTATACTTTCATAAAGACTAACTTTAAATAAAGATATAGCAACAACTTCACCAATCACGGGATTTCCATCTACATTTACTAAAACTCTATCTCCTATTTGGATATGATTTCCAAAAACTAATTGGAACCATGAAGCTATAGCTAAAACATACTCTTTCATAGCAATTGTAATACCAGCTGCTATAACCCCTATCAAAGTAGCTGCATAGATGATATTCCCAATATTGAAAATAACAATAACAAAAAGCATAACTATCAAAAAGGTGATATTTAAAAGCTTCTTTCTTTTGAAAAGTTTCTCTTCGTTTTCGATATTTTTTGTAAGTATATTTTTAAGAATATAAAATACAACAAAGATAATAAATATAATAGCAAGATTTATCATATGGTTTACAAAGATTGTATCCCCGTACTCTTTTAGTGAGTATGAATATTGTTCTTTTGTTCTATTTAAAACCTCTTCTTTACTCTCTATAAGTCCTCTGGCATTTCTAAAATAAACTATAGCTTGTTTTAATTGAGCCTCTTTTTTAGGGTTTTTAACCTCAATGTTAACCGTTTTTTCAAACTCGCTATTTAGATAATAAAGTGCTTCTTGGTATTGTTTTTTAAGTAGTTCTAACTTTTGTGTTTGTATGGCAAATTTGTCTTTTTGGTTTGTAAAAAGATATTCTACAAGGTTTATCTCTTTTATTTTTATATCTGACGTTACCTTTTCAAGCATCTCTTCAAAAGATTTTGGAAGTTCATTTAAAATTTTCTTTTTGCTTGAAGATAGTGTTAATAACTGTCTTAATTCAGACTTTTTTTGCCCTTTTGAGTGTTTTATTTGATCTTCTAAATTTCTAATCTCATCATCTAACTCTTGGGTTTTTAGAATATTATTGTAAACTTGAAGCCAAGTATTGTTGTTTTGCTCTAAAAAATCTAGACTTTGCGCAAATATTATCTTGACAAAAAGTAGAGATACAAATAAAACTTTCAATATATTTTTCACAAATTCTCCATAAATTTTATAATATAAACAATAGCAAAAAACTATTTAAAACTTTTAATTGGTGAGGAGTGTTTCATACATCGTAAAATCTCATAAGTCTTACTTACATCATATGTAGCACTATGATAAGAAACTGGATCAAAATCTATCCCATAAAAAATACAAGTCTCATCTAGTTTAGGATTTTTAATGTTTCCATTTTTATTTAAAGCTTTTACTATATGCTTGTTTTCTTTCATAGTACAAAAATGGTTTTCAAACTTAACAAGTCTATCAAGATGTCTAAGTTCAAAGTTTATATTGTGAGCTATCAAAGTTTTTGCACTAGAACAAAACTCTATAAACTCTTCATCTTCATTGAAGTATGAACTATAACTAGCTCCATTTCTATGAGCTATAATCTTTTCTGGTGTTAATCTATGAACTTCATAAGAGTATGGATTTACAGGATATCTTGAGAGATAATATCTATGGAACTTATCAGTAACTTTATATTCTCCCTCTATAAACTCTAATTTAACTGCAGCAGCTTCAATCACATCTTGGGGATTCATTGTATTTGTTTCAAAATCTAATATAATCATTGTGGAATTATAATATAATATTTGTAAATCGAGATTAAAATCTTACCTTATCAAAGGTAAGATTTTATCTCTTTGTTAAGCATCCTCTACTGTTATAGAGTCATCTATTAACAATTGTATAGATGTATCAGCTGCATTTGTAAAACTTGAGTATGTTCTACCATTATCTACATCTATGACATCAGTACCTGTATCATACCAGTGTTCAGAACCTACACCTGTATCTGTAAGTTCTAATTTAATAGTATCATTTCCATCAGTACTTGTTATTTTTAGAGTTTTGTCATCATCAGTCATCGCAAGAAAATCGTCAACCGATAAATGTGATAGAATATGTACACCACTTGATAAATCGATCTCATCTAAAGAACTAGGTATTCCATCAGGATTGAAATCTTCGGCACTAGCTAAAAGTTGTGCTAAGTCTATATTATCTCCTGCAATATCATCATTTACATTAGTATCTACTTCTTCTAAAGTTAATACTTGATCAGATTCAATTAATCCTGAAACAACTGAATATCCATCTAACTCATAAGATGCGTTGTGATCTGCATCTATAACTACATTTATCACTCCATCATCAGGTACAATTACATTTTGAACTACAATATCAAAAGTACCAGTAGGAAAATCACTTACATCAGAGTATATTTCAATGTTTGAGGAATTATAAAATTTAATTGAACTTATTTGGCTATCTCCACCATAATCATTCATATTAAAAGTAAAATTAAATGTTTCTCCTGCGAAGTCTGGCAATGATATAGTTGTTTTAGACCAGTGTTCACTTCCTGTTCCATGTTCCACAACAGGTTGACTATCTGTATAGATAGTTGTTCCTCCGCCTGTTACATTTTCATCTAAATTTAAAATATTAACATTAAATTGTTTTGTAGTATGTTCTGTTCCATCATACACATCAACTTCAATTTTGTAAAATTTATCGCTACCCATAGTTTCATAATCAACTCCATTTGAATCTATAAAAGTAACAACTCCTGTTGATGAATTTATACTAAATTTATCATTGTCTAAAATACCTGCTGCAAGTGAATATGTTAAAGTATCATTGTCCACATCATTTGCAGATACTGTTCCTACGTATGCACTAACAGCAGAGTTTTCAACTATGTCATAAGTTGCATTATCTATTGTTGGAGCAGTATTTTCTACTAAGTCATTGATATTGATAGTGATTTGTTCTATATCATTTCCACCTTTTTGGTCATCTGCTTTTACATAAAGTATATATTGAGTTTGAGTTTCATAGTCTAGGTTTGCTCCAGCTTTAACAGTAATTTGTCCTGTGGTAGGATTTATTTCAAATTCATTTGAAGTAACACTATTTCCATTTGAATCTACAAATGAATAAATTCTAGTAGAACCATCAATATCTGTGGAATCTACATTACCAAGGATTGTTCCACCTACACTATTCTCATCAATGTTGAAGATTAATGCATCATTTTCTGTTGTGATTATAGGATTATCATTGTCTCCTGTTATTGAGATATTTATCGTTTTAACCGTAGGAGTTTCCGCTCCATCATCATCTGCAACATTAAAAGTCAATGAGGCAACAGCTGTTGAACCACTTGGTATTGGATTTAAGTCTGAAATATTTGTAATTGTATATTCGCCCTCTTGATTTACACTAAGAAGTGCGGTTATGATTGCAGGGTTTCCATTTTGATCAGTATATGCAAACTCAACTGTTCCACTCCATCCTGTAACAGCATCAACTGCTTGACCATTTATTTTACTGATATGTAAGTCTTCATCTGTGTCATCAATATCAGAGGCTAATGATTCAAAATCAAAATCACCACTTAATATTCCACTATTTGCATTTATTGTTGCGATTGATGCATCTTCTGAATATACCAAAGAGATATCATCGCTAGAATCAAATTCTGGTGGGTCATTTACTGGGATTACATCAATATAACCTTCATTTTCAGAATCAGAGTTTTGATTGTTGCCAAAAGTTATTTCAGTGTCATGAGCAATGTCAAATACTGTTGTAATTGCAGTTAAGTCATAAACATCAATATTACTATTTTCAGGGGGCATAATACTTGGTGCAGTTACATTTATAGTAATTGTTGCATCTCTATCTCCTACTACACCTTGATCTATAGCTGCTTGATCTACAAGAGAAGAAATATCTTTGATATACATACCAAATACACTATTATAAACCCATCCATTATCAGCAGTTACACTCCATCCATCAGGAACACGAAAACCTATATAGTGAGTTTCATTCATATCTCCAGCATCTGTGTAGGTTACTTGTAAAATTGGAGCTACACTATTGTCTTCTAAAACTTCTGAGTCAATTATAGTCAAATCAACTTCCCCTGCAACTGCATCAACAATAATTGTACCGTGGTCGGAATCAAAATCAGTGTTGTTAAAAAGAGTAATCTCTTGGTCAGTTACTACATCAATAACACCTGCAGTTGCAAAAGCTTCTTTGAAGTGTAAAAAACCACCTTGAGCATCATAGTCACTATTAGCAGGAGGTATAATACTTGGTGCATCAATAGTTAGAGTTAATGTATCATATCTATTATCTGTACCATTATCATCTGCTAATGAATCAACTAATGCAGATATATCTTTTCCCCAAGAACCTAATCCAAGATAAGTCCAACCATCAGCATCTGTGACAGACCAACCAACAGGTACTTTGAAAGTAACCCAATGGTTTTCATTGATATCATCAACATCAGTATAGGTTATTTTCAATTGAGGAGTTACTGCTGTATCTTCATATGTTGAAGTATTTATAATTTCTATAGTTGCTAATCCCGATACAGCATCAACAATAATAGTTTCTTTTTCAGTATCTTTACTTGTATTATTATCTTCTGTAATTTCTAAATCAGTAACATCTTCAAAAGCTTTAGCAATAACTTTAATAGTAACATCCTCATCACTGTTAGGAGGAGGTGTTAACGCTGGTAAATCAAATTCAAATGTATCTGAATCAAATCTACCATCATAAGTTGAACCACTTAAGCTTTCTAAATCAGCTTGTGTAAGTTCTAATTTTATTACTCCATTTGCATTTGGACTTGTCCAATCAGTTCCAGTAGTATCTACACTCCAACCTTCTG
>NPID01002380.1_pt5 | contig 16270 bp, 10 predicted proteins | sample 8637491 | NCBI WGS metagenome assembly NPID01 (sample SAMN07420843, study PRJNA396082) | bioreactor metagenome | isolation source: sample BA6 brine-fed electro-methanogenic bioreactor BA | place: Japan: Kochi | collected 2016-06-14 | reverse complement strand
TCTATCTGTTAGATTGATTTTATCAAAATATCGCGACTACGTCTCTATAAAATACTAAAACAGCTTCGTTAGAAGTGATATTATGGTAAAAAATAGCAATCACAGTAGACTCTCTCAGCCTCGTAAAGGCGACATTATTTTTACAAATCTAGTTCTGCTGTTTTGCAACAGACTCTGAAGCCACGTGCTCTTCAAACCTTATGCCATACACGCTTAAGTCGTGGGTTAACGGAATAGAAAACTTATTTATTAACCGTTTCAACGGTTTTATCTATCACAATGCAACTAACCGGTCAACTTGAGTTATTTAATCTCCCCGCTTTAATAAAGTTTCCAGAGAAATTACTTAAAAGAAAAATCCGGTTTTTAATGAATTGCTTTTTTTAGTCAGCTTGTTACTATATTCGGTGGCGTTTAATGATTACTTTCAACAATCAGAATTTTTTCTTGATTCATTTTTCAATTTATTATCGGGATGGTGATTGAAAATTCCGTAAATTTATTTACTTCACTTTGTACTTCAATATGACCTTTATGTAATGTAACTGCTTCTTTCACAATAGACAGACCCAATCCTGTACCTAATATACTGCCGACATTTTTACCCCGGTGAAACGGTTCGAATAAAATAGCGAAGTCCTCTTCTGGTATACCGATTCCTTCATCCCTAATTTTCATATAAATATTATCTTCATCATCGTAAACTTTAAAAAGGATTTCCCCTCCTCGAGGCGAATATTTGATTGCATTCGATAATAAATTTTGGATAATATATTTTAGCAATCTTTCATCAAGCGAATAGAATTTACTTTTTAAGTTAATATCCAAATTCAATTGATGAGTATCGGTCTTAAGTGGTTCTAAGCTCGCCACACCATTTTCTACGAGAGTCTGTAAGTTTAATAACCTGGGGCTGAATTCGATTTTACCTGTATCTACCCTTGATAATGTTAAAAGGTCTTCCATTAAATTCGTCAGCCCTTCAACCGAAAACTTAATTCTTTCGATGTGAGATAAATATTTATTCTCAGGCCATTTCCTTCCAAATTTTTCGATTAATTCGGTAGAACTATATATAGCAGTAAGAGGGGTTCGCAACTCATGAGAAGCTAAAGAAATGAAATTAGTTTTCATTTCATTTAGTTCTTTCTCTCTTTCCAATGCTTGAGATATTTGCTCCTGAATTTTTTTCGATTCAGAAATATCAATTATAAGCCCAACTATTCCTTCCGGTTTTTTATCGGCAGGCCCAAATGATGCTTTGTAAACCATTACAGGCAGTTCACTATGACCTTTAACATTTACCACCGTTTCAAATACTTGCTTATCGTGGCTTTCAAGCAAAATATTATCTGTTTTTTCTGCTTTTTCGATAAAATCTTTCGTAGCTATTTTATTTACATCGAAGCCGATTAACTCATCAAAATTTTTGTTAAACATTTCAACAAAAGCTTTATTAACATCAGTATATTTTTTATTACGGTCTTTAACAAAAACCGGGTTTGGTATTGTATCTATTAAGGCTCTGAGGAAGATATTCCTGTTCTTAAGTTCTTCGGTTCGTTTTTCAACAACATCTTCTAAGTATTCTTTGTAATTCTTTAATTCCAATTGTGCTTTAGTCAACTCAGTAATATCTTCTTTCACCGCAACATAGTGTTTTATATTCCCCATATCATCGGTGATAGGTGAAATTGAAGCAGATTCGAAAAACAGTTCACCGTTTTTCTTTTTGTTATGAAATATTCCGCTCCAATTTTCACCATTCGATATTTTACTCCAAAGTTCAAAGTATAGACTTTGATCAGTTAACCCAGACTTAAGCAGCCTCGGATTCTTACCGATAACTTCTTCCAAAGTATAGCCTGTCACATCTTCGAACTTGGGGTTTACATATTCAATATTGCCTGAAGTATCTGTAATAACAATTGAAACTTGACTTTGCTCTACGGCTTTTTGAAGCACTTCTTTTTCTTCTTGTGTTTCAACTAATTTTGTAATATCCCTTTGTGTTCCCCAAATTCTAATCAGATGATCATTTTCAACAATCCCGAAAGCATTATTAATGAAATAATGTATTTCACCGTTTTTATCTACTTCTTTTGTTTTTTGGTCTTCAACTGTAAATTTATTTCGCATTAGGTTTACGGTTTGCTGAAAGTTTTCTTCATTTTCTTTCGGGTTATGGAACCTTTTTATTTTTTGACCAACCAATTCTTTAACATCCTCGGCACCGTACATTTTTACCAAAGCTTTATTGACCTCGGCAAAGTAACCGTACTTATAATATAACCGGGCTTGCTCATAAGGCGAAAGATCAACAGGAATTGGTTTAATAAATTCAATTCTGTAAATCCCTTCCTTTGTTTCATTTATAAAAGTTTCATAGCGCTCTTGTGAAGCTTTCAGTAACTCAGCATTCTTTTTGCTTTCGGTAATATCTCTTACAATTGCAAGTACTGAAGAATCACTGCTTTTTACCATTCTTGTTTCAAGATAATATTTGGATTCACCATTGTTCAGTTCGAACTCAAACACTTGCATTTCGCCGGTCTTTAGAGTTTGTTCGATTTTTTTGAGACTTAAAGATGCTACTTCTTCCGGGAAAACATCAGCGACGTTTCTAATATTATCACGGTTAGGCAGCCACACAATATCTTTATTTACAAGCGGGTCAAAATCAATAAAAGTGCCGTTTCCTGAGATATTTAATAATGTATCCGGCATAGCGGAAATAATAGCTCTATTTTTAAATAAGCTGTTTTTTAATTTGGCTTCCACCTTCTTTATTTCGGATATATCTTCTACAATCCCAACACCTTCGGTTATGTTGTTCTCTTCATTTCTAATACCCTTAAAGTGAGCTCTTACAAAAACTTGCTTTCCAGAAGTTAGTGAGTTATATAAATTTTCGTAAAATCCTACTCCGTCAATTAAGGATTCACGAACTGCTTCAACAAGTTCTTCATCATTAACTCGCTCGAATATATTTAAGCCCTTTAATAAGTCATGTGTTGAACCTAATATTTCCACGAATCTTTCGTTAAATTCTGTTATTACACTATCAGAATCGTAATGAAATATACCAAGTGGTGAGCTTTTAAAAATTCCCCTAAACTTGGCTTCACTTTCCCTAATTTGTTGCTGATGCTTCTTATTTCTTCTGATATATACACCAAGCCAGATAATAATTGCTACAAAAAGATTTGTTGTAATTACAATACGAATTATTTGAAAGGATTTTAATACTTCTAACTCATTATCAACCGATTTGCGGTATGTCTTTTTCAGCAAGTCTAATGAAGAAAGTGTATTACCAATTTCAGAATTTAATTTTTTATTAAATACCTGGTAATCAACAATATCAGGATTTGATGAAAGAAAGTTTTCACATTCGGTAACAATTGCATTAGCACTTGATATGAAGCCGTTTAGATTATTTGACAGCCTTTGTTTATAAAGAGTGTCCGATTTGCTTGAGAAATATTGCAGTGCCGATTCTAAATTTTTTGTTGATTTTTTTAAATCCGTTAGTGCTACTTTTGCCTTTTTTAGATTTTGTAATTCTTGTTCATTTACGTAAAAATTAATATTTAGTTGTAATGTTGATAATGAATTTTCGGCTTCTGAAAAATTTGTAAGAATATGAATTGTTTCTTCTTGCTTTGAAAATGTAAAAGTTTGTGAGAAAACTATCGAAAGGGTTAAAAAGACAAAAACAGCACTGAGAAAAATTATTAAAATAAATTCTCTCTTAGAGTAAACTTTAAAGTGACTAAACAATCTGTTTGCTTTTGATTTAATATCTACTGTCATTTAAAAGAGTTACTGTAACTTATCAAAAATTTCATTTAACCTATTATAAGATATGATAATATTGTTCGATAAAAATACATATTTCTTTCGGAAAGTGTGAGCTTTAAGAAGACATTTTAAACGGATAATTTATCCATATATGGCAGATAACATTTTCCAAAGGTAATATCAAGCTTGTACCGGAAATTCTAATCCCTTTGCTGTTTGTTTGGATAAAACCCTACATATACAAATCTATAAATTTCTCATACAACAATTTTTATACTTCTTTCCGCTTCCGCATGGGCATTCATCATTCCTCCCGATATTATAACTCGGGAAGCCTTTATCTTTTTCTTCAGCCCATTTCATAACGTTTGCGGGTGGTCTGTTGTTTCTTAATTCGTCAGCCATAAATCTCATATAAGGATCAACATGATTAAAATATTTTTTATAGCCTGCACACAAATAATTTAGTCCGTCTTCACCATCGGGTGTTTTTATAAAACGATGTTTCGGACATTCGCCGTTGCAGGCAAATTTCACTTCGCAATCAAGACAATATTTCGGCAATGTATCTTTCTTATCCCGTCCAAACTTTCTTTGTTGAGGCGAATTAACCAAACTTTCTATATGTTCTTCTAAAATATTTCCTAATTTATTTTCGGGATAAACATAATGATCGCATGAATACAAATCGCCGTTATGTTCAATTGCCATAGCATCACCGCATGTTTCTCTAAAAACACATAAACTCGGCTCTTTGCCGAACCAGCTCTCAAGAGATATATCAAACATCTGAACAAAATATTTTCCTACATCCTTGCGAACCCATTCATCAAAAATTGCAATTAAAAAATTACCGTAATCCTCAGCTTTAACAGACCAATCAGTAACTTTTGCTTGCCCTTTGTAACCGGGTGAAACTAAGGACAAACCATTTTCATTACCATTTACAGCCCGTCTCTCAACAATTGGGATGAATTGCATAAAGCCGCTGCCGACTTCCTTAAGAAAATTGTAAACCTCAAGCGGGTATTGAGAATTACCGTTATGGACACAAGTAAGAGTATTGAACTCAACATTATGTTTGTTCAGATACTCTAATCCCTTCATTATTTGGTTAAATGTAGGATTACCGCCTTTGTTAACTCTATATTTATCGTGAAGTTTTTCGGGACCATCAATTGATAATCCTATTAGAAAATTGTTTTCTTTAAAGAATTCACACCATTTCTCATCAATCAAAACGCCGTTGGTTTGAAAACTATTTTCAATCTTTTTACCGTTCGAATACTTTTGCTGTAATTCAACTACTTTTCGAAAATAATCTACACCTAAGAGAGTCGGCTCGCCCCCCTGCCATGCAAAATTTACTACCGGAGTATTATGCGATTCAATTTTCTGTTGGATGAATGATTCAAGAACATTGTGAGGCATTTCAAAATTGGCATTAGGATAAAGATTTTCTTTTTCCAAGTAGAAGCAGTACTTGCAATCTAAGTTACAGATTGGACCGGTTGGTTTTGCCATTACATGAAAGGCATTTATCTTTTCAGCGGGAATTGTACGGGGAGACATGTTTAATTTATCCTTTCCGTTGAATATACTTGAAGAATGATTTTTAGATATCGGGATTACTTCAATAGCGATTTCATAATATCATAAATTTCCGGGACCTCTTCGAAACCAATTCCGTAAGCATCGGTTAGTTTAACAAATCCATCTTTCAATTGCATGCTCTTCGCAAATTTTCCGAAAGGTAAGAAAACTTCAGGATAAGATTCATTTCCGTAAAGACTTAGACCCGCGGCAATGTGCAGTCCAAATTGATGTCCGCCGTGAGGAATGCATCTTTTAGAAGACCAGCCTTTATCTTTAAGCATCTCCAGAATTCTGATGTATTCAGTTAAACCGTAACCAAGAACAGGATCCATTTGAAGATAATCCCGGTTGGGGTTCAGATTCCCATAAAGAATTAAATTTCTCGAATCGGGCAAAGAAAAAATATTCTCGCCGGTTGCTAAAGGCATTTTTGATGATTCGGATATAGCTGCAAGTGACTGAAAATCAAGCGGATCGACAGGTTCTTCGTACCATTTCAATTCATAAGGTTCAATTGCCTCTGCATATTTTATTGCTGTACGTATATCAAATTTGCCATTTGCATCTACTGCTAACGCTGATCCTTTGTTGACTACCTTTAATGCGGCTTCAATCCTCGCTAAGTCTTCATCAAGCGAAGCTCCACCAATTTTCATTTTACAAGTATCAAAACCCATATCAAGGTAGCGGCGAAATTCTTCTTCTAAGCGGGTTGTATCTTTACCGGGATAATAATATCCTCCCGCTGCATACACATAAACATTAGGATCAGCAGTTCCATTATTATATCGTACCGATAGAAGTTTATAGAGCGGTTTCTGTTCAATCTTAGCAACTAAGTCCCAAATAGCCATATCAATTGTTCCTACAGCAACTGATCTATCTCCGTGTCCGCCAGGCTTTTCATTTCTCATCATTACATTCCAACACTTAAAAGGGTCAAAGTTATTTCCGGCATTATTAAGCAACGAATCTGAATCAGCCGATAATAGACGTGGAATAATCCTTTCTTTAAGTATGCCTTCTTGCGCATATCTACCGTTTGAGTTAAATCCGAAGCCGACTACTTGTTTTCCATTCTTAACAACGTCGGTAACGACCGCTACAATGGAAGTCGTCATAGTTGAAAAATCTATTACTGCATTCCTAATTTGCGAAGTTAAAGGAACTGTTTTTTGATAAATGTTTTTGATTTTCATATTCAAGCCTTATAAATAACTTTTGTTCTTGTAAAAAAATCGCGTGCAAATCTGCCGGACTCAGGTAAACCATAACCCGAATTTTCCCAACCCAATAAAGGCAAAGCAGGATCGCGATATGATGTAGGTAGATTGATATGGCATACACCGGCTTTAACATCCTTAATAAATTCTTCTGCTAGCTTTGTATTTTTTGTATATATTGAAAAAGCCAATCCGTATTTTGAATTGTTCGCTAATTTAAGAGCATCATCGAAATTTTCAGCTTTTAAAACAGATAAAAGCGGACCGAATATTTCTTCTTGTGCAATAAACATTTCCGGATTAACATTACGATAAATTGTCGGTTCAAAAAAGTAACCGTGGTGTAGTTTGTTTCCAGTTGGTTTTCTCCCGCCCATTATTAATTCCGCTTTTTCATTATTAGCTTGTGCAACAGCGTTTAATGTTTTATCTAGCTGTGCTTGTGAAATTAACGGACCCATTGTTACATTTTCATCAAACCCGTCCCCAATAACAATTTTGGAGGTATGCTCTATAAGTTTTTGCATAAGTTCATTGTAAACTTCATTTTCGACAATTACTTTGCTTGTGCCCGTACACCACTGTCCGCAGCACGCATAACTACTGTTTACAATGTCTTTTGCGGCTCTATCGAGATCGGCATCTTTTAAAACTACAACAGTATTTTTACCGCCCATCTCCGCTTGAATACGAACATTTCTTCCTGCAGTTTGCTTAAGGATTGCATTACCTGTTATCGAAGAACCGGTTAACGAAATTGCTTTAACTAAAGGATGCTTACTTAAAACAGAACCTACTGTCCCATCACCCAAAACCAAATTTATTACGCCATCGTAAAAACCGATCTCTTCAAACAATTTGAATAACGCGACCGAAGAAAGCGGAGTTAATTCAGAAGGTTTAACTATAATTGTATTGCCGGTCAGCAATGCAGGCAAAAGTTTTCTTAAAATAGTCGCAACTGGGAAATTCCAAGGAGTAATGAGCAAAGCAACTCCAACCGGCTCATAAAATATTTTTGAATTACCGGTAATTTCTATTATTGAATTACGTAAAAATTCTATTTGATAATTAGCTTCGCGCAATGCCGAATCAATTTCACTATAAGATTCACTTAATGTTTTTCCGTTTTCCTTAGTAATTATTCCAGCGAGTTTATTTCTATTGCGGATAAATAATTCTAAAAATTCTTCGACTAATTCGATTCTTTTTACAATGGAAGTATTTCGCCAATAAGACACTGCATCATTTGCTTTTTCGACCGCATAGTCGGCTAACTTAACATCTGCAAATAAAATTTCACTTACCTCTTCGTTAAGATCAGCCGGATTAAATCGTTTAATTGGAGATGAAGATTTGGGTGAAACCCATATTCCGTTGATATAACTTTTACAAATATTTTGCATAATTAAAACCGCGTATTTACCACGCTGTTATAAATTGAACCGAATGTATATCTCACACCAAATTTTAATTCATATTGATACTGCGTTGAAAGTTCAATTTGATTTAATAAAATATCTTCAAGTGATGCGCCTTCTGAAGGCAGATAAAGCTGATCATTAACATAAGAGGCATATAACAACACGTTAAAAAAGAACGAGCCGGATAATCTGAAAGAAACTCTTGTTCTGAAATCAATTCTGTTTTTTTTGAAATCATGTAAATAATTGGAAGCAGCCAAGTACATATCGAGTTCACCCCAAATCTCTTTTAATTCATAGTCTATCTTTAAAGATTGATTGAACAAATTTTCTTCTTCTTTCATATAAATTGTCGGTTGATAATATTTGTTGTAAGAATATCCAATACGATAGAGGAAGGTGAAATTTCTTCTTATCGACTCGTCATAAGGAAAGATATTGTACTCGACCGCAGGAGCGAAATTAAATCCGGTACGCAAGTTTTCATATGTTTTTGATTTTACATCGCCGGAAATGCCCGCAGAAAAGTGTTCGGAAACGGAATTCACATATAATACGCTCAACCTTCTATTACGTTTATGATTTGTAGAAATTTCATCATCCTCTTCAAACTCCTTCAACTCGTTGGAAAAGCTTCCGTTTATTTTAATTTTCGATCCTTTCTTAACTCTATTCACACCAAGATCTGCTTCATACAAAAATTCTCTTTTTGCTTCCTCCCCTTCAATGGAACCGTTTAGACCGATGCTGAAAACCCAACTGTCCCATTTATCTTCTTCGGGCTCTTTGGGTACGTTTATTTGAGATACAACATTGAGATACTTGTTGTATGGAGTTTTGTTTAAATATGGAACCAAACCTAGTTTTACAATCCGTACAATTTCATTATACCGTTCGGCATCCGACTTATTTGCCGGCAAAGTTGTAATAAGCGTATCATTCATATCTTCGAAAAATTTTTGACCGGTAAAATAAAAAGAGAATTTTTTGCCACCATCACCTGTTGATTGAGAATTTATCTGCAGAAGAATTTGTGCGTCGAGCGGATCCCGGACAAACTGGATAAAGTTGATGTCATTTCTTAAAAATCTAAAAAGCGACCCGCCCCCGTCATAATAAACTTTTAAAGGATCGGACTGGATATCTTTGACATTCTCTTTTGCTGCTAAGCCTAAGCAGATAAAAATTAATAATAATATTTTGACTTGTGCTCTCATAAATAGTTTAATTCATCTAATAAACACAATCTACTTTTTTAAATCATTGTAAAAGTTAAAGGGAGAATTAAAAGAAACAATCTGCAATTGATAATTCTACAATTACTTCACGATAATTCTATTTATTAACGTTCCTAATCCATCTATTGTAACAGTTACAACATCATCATTGCCTGCAATCATTGATTTTGATGTGCCTGAAAAAATTATATCACCCGGATTCAAGGTTAACATTTTTGATAAATCCGAAACTATTTTAGCCGGCGGGTAAACCAAGTTGCTTGTGTTGTCTTTATGAACAAGCTTTTTATTAGTCTTATCATTCTCAATTACTAAAGACCAATCCCTATTTTGCCATTCAATTCCGGTATAAATAAATGGCCCGAATGGAGCAAATTTATCACCGATTTTTAGTCCCGGCCCGAGTAGATTTTCTTTAGTATCGAGAGGTTCACCTTCAATTCTATGATAGGAATCGGCATTACCCATAATATCATTTCCGATAGTATAACCGAATATTGCATCGGCAGCAGTTTTTTCATCTGCATCTTTAACTTTCTTTCCAATAACAATTACAAGTTCAGTTTCAACTTTTACTTCATCCAAAGATTTGGGTAGAATAATTTTTTCTCCCGGAGATGCCGCGGAGGAAGGTGGTTTTAAAAACCACCTTACCGTCTTAAGCGGAGTTTTGCCTTCCCATGAATTTTTGTAAGCCCTTCCTAAACCAAGTATAACCTGCGGCTTAGTTGGGTGAAGTAATTTCACTTCTTCAATATCAACAAAATGACCGGTTTTACTACCTCCTAACCAAGGTTCCGCATCAAGTTCATAAACTAAATTGTCAATTACTTCTCCGTAGTGAATTTCATTTTCGTATTCATACCTGCAATAAACATTCGGCATATCGCTAAACACCTTTGTTGAACAAATAATTAATAGCACAACTAATATTTTTAGAAAATTCATTTAGAATATTTCCCTCATTTTTTCCACGGCATTCTTCTTTTTGTATAAACTCTTCCTACTTCAGCAGCTTGTTCGTTGCTTCCCGCCCCTATCATAACTCCTTTATCAACTCTTTCTTTAACATTATCGGGTAATACATTATCTAAAAAATATAAACCGTATTTTTTGCAGAGTGCTAAAACAGAATCACCTGCAGCCTGAACTCCTTCGGGTACAGGAGGATCGGCTCTTCCTTCTAAAAACCCTAATGAAAATCCGAAATCACGCGGGCCATGTTCTGCAAAAGCCAATCCGGGTGTCGCTAAAGTTTTTTCGGCATTAGCTAATGCGTGAGGATCTTCAATTTTAACACCAAGCATTAGTTCGCCTTCCGGATTTAGCGGCCAAACATCGGCTTTCTTTAAGTATTCTTCTTCATCTAATCCCCACACCCATGCAGCAAATTTATGACTTCCCCAACCGCGGATACCTTCGCCGATTTCATCAATTGCCTGCTTGTGAACCGGGTAACGCGCTGCTTGTACAAATTTCTTAACAGCTTGGGGATCACGGGCGCGCGCAAGATGAATCCCATGCACACCTGTTGCTAAAGCTTGCTGCACCATCCAAGATCCACCCATGAATGATACGGTATCTGTCCCGAGAACCGGCAGTACGACAATAACAGTTGGTGTTCGATGCCCGCTTGGTGTAGGACCACCGTCAACCAATCCCCGCATAAAGTCTCTCAACTTTGTAAAATCGAGCGGTTTATGTTCCATGTTATAAACTATATAATCAGCCCAAGTTTGAGCCATTTCCAAACCTTCTTCATATCCACCGGTAGTTTTGGTGCTCTTATAATAAACAGGCTGACCGGCTTCAAAAAGTTCTATACATTTATTAATTCTTTTGGGTGTATAGTTTTTGTCAACATAACTTTCTTGCGCATTCGTTAATGACGTTGAAACAAATAAAGTAAGAAGAATTAATAATGTTTGTCTTAATCTTTGTAAATACATGCCTACCTCCTTTTTCTAATTTATAAGTTCGTATGATGGCAGTATTTGAATTTCGGTAATTGCAGAAAAATTTCCCCATAGCTGAAGAACGTTATTTTCAAATGATTTTACAACGCTCCATTTTCCATCAGCTTTTACTATTCTACCTATCAAATTTTTGATGTTCCTATTCAATATTAACTCAGTATAATTTTTATCCTTATTAAAGTTTGCCGAATAAACGGTAATTCTCATTCCGTCATCTTTAAATCCCGGGAATGCTTTTTTACTACCTTCAAATTTATCAGTATAAAGCATATTGTTATTATTAAGTTCTGCTACCGTTTCATCCAATATAAAGTCTGCCCAAATAATATTATCGGCAATAACGCTTTTGCCCAAACCTTCTTTTGTTTCGATGACAAGCATATTATCCAATATTAGATTGCCCGTAATTTCGGTTTCGCTGCGTTGAAAATAGATACCGTTGTTTTGAGCAACAATATTATTACTGAACTTGCCTCTGCTTTCCATAGTAAAGCGCATAGCACCGGAATTCATTGAGGAATTTCTATTCCCTATGAAAGTATTATTTTCAATTGTTACATAAAACTTATCTTTGGGTGGATAAGGATCAAGCGGGGCATTGTATCTATGTTCTTGTCCTCCTACAAATAAAGCACCTCCGTCATCGCCGGATTCGTTATCAACAAATAGATTATTTTTAACAACCGTAGAACTCCATAGCGCAACAAATAGACCGCCCCCGTCGTTATGTGAATCAGCGGTATTGCTCAAGAAAAGATTCCCTTTAACCAATCCCTTACACCAACGAAATATTGAAACAGCACCGCCGTCACTGCTTCGCATAGGGTCGTCTAACCCGGTGTGATTATTATAGAAAGTATTGTTAATTATTTGCGGGTTGCAATTATTGTCAAACGCACAAGCACCGCCCCTACCGTTTTCGGTTTTGTTATTAACAAATAAATTATTTTTTATTACAGGTGAAGCACCATCTTTGCAGTAAATAGCCCCGCCGTCGTTTGCTGTTTCGTGCCAGTATTCAGGGTTCCAATCCAACGGTTTCAATGACATATTATTTTCAAAAGTATTATTGGTAATAACCGGTGAAGTACCGTCGCAATAAACAGCAGCACCTTTTCCTCTAAATTTTGCCCCGGTTATTGTGAATCCGTCAATTGTAGTGTTGTCTTCAGCAATAAGAATTCTACTCTCTCCGTCCCCAGTTAGAATAGTTTTATACTTCTCAATATCTCTTGTCCAAGTTTCGCTATCGTATCCTCCATACAGATGAACATATTCCTTCAAGTCGATTGTCTTGCTTGTATAATTTCCCTCAGAAACCAACACAGCAGCTTGTGAATCTTTAGACAAGCCACTAAGCTTATCAACCGCTTCTTTAATAGTTGTATATGAGTTTTCTTTTGTACCGTTCTGATTTTCATTAGCCTCAAATGAAGAGACATAAATTACTTTTGAGAATTTAGTCAAATCAATTTGCTGTGTTTGCGGTATTATGATTGCATCAATTCTGCTGCCGACTTCATTGTTAGACGTTGTTACGGAATCGGAACATGAAGAAAGAAGCACTATTAAAAACAAAAGCGATAAACTAAGCATTACATTTTTTGAAAAGATCATTGTGTTAATTCCCTTTTAACAATTATAAATTTAGTCGTTAACATTAAATGAATATAATTCTCCATTTTCTTCGACTGTAAATCTCAATTTGAAAAAGTTTCCATCTATTAAGTCACCAAGACTTTTTGCATCAAATAGCACCAGCTGTTCAATCGAATCATCAACAACAATTTGTTTACTAATTACATCATTATTTTCATTTAATAATTCTACAAGGACATTCCCTTTGCTATTTATATATAAATTTTTGCCCTTTGCTCTAAGTAATTTTGTTGTAAATGTTCCATTATCAACCGAAACAAATCCGTCCACTCTTAATCGTGCTCGAAATATTCCGCCACCGCTCATTGCAATTGTATTGGGATGGTTCTTACCGTATGATGAACAGCCGTAATAAAAAATTAACTCGTTATTAATTTTTTTTTAAATTGGGAGGNNGGGCCCTGACTAAATTCCGAAAGATACCCGCCGTCATTTTTTGCATCATTACCGCCTTCTTTTCCATTTGGAATAAATACTTCTTTAATACCATTTTCATTTTCAAATTGTACTTTAGACCAGTGAAGACCATCGCGGCTCACAATTAATTTTAAAAAAGCACTTCCAGCAGCAGACCAAGGATAATCTCCACCGCTGTGCCAAATTTTTAAACCGCCAAGCCAAAGTGATTCATAACGCCAGCCGGTTGAGGCATAATATTCATCATAAGGCAAATCACCGTTGTTTTCGGCAGCAGGTGGAACTAATTCGACATGCTGAATTTTTTCTAAGTCAAATTCTTGATTTAACGCATGTTTAAAAAAAGAATAGGCACGGCTTCTTAATTGATTATCGTATTCAACCAACTCGACACTTCTAAATTTAAAGATACCGAGATAACGATCTTCTTTTTCATCGTAATAGAAAGTTGTTACATCGCCTGGACCTGTTAAAGTTCTTCCATTTTGTTCAATTCTATAGTTATTCGGATTATCTGCTTTTTCATAAGCGTTTACTACCATGGGACCTCTTTCCCAATAAATACCCTCTTTTGAGTGCAGATAATACTGCCCTTCGCGGTCGTCTCCCCAGTTTGAAAAATGTTGCCAGCCTTTGTAAGGATAAACAGGATCCGTTNNTAGTAACAGGAAAAAAGATCGACATTAGTTGCATATGAATTGCTTTTGGGATCATACAAATCTTTTTTTGTTCGGGGAAATACCCATTGAGGGATTCCGTTGTCTCCTTTCACCCAGTTAATTCCGTCTTTGGAGGTAAAACGGTAAAGTCGAACAGAATCCCATCTTCTCTTTTTAACTTCGCGCCAATGCCTTGAGTAACCCAGTGCAAACATTACATATTTTTCTATTCGAGGGTCGTAAACGATAGTACCGTTAGCTTCTAATGTAGCGTTAAGTCCTTCAAATTCATTTTCAATTGCTATTACTGGTTTTTCACCGTTGTTGTCTTTAGCCGGTTGATGCAAGGTTCGTTTTAGATTCTCATGCGATTCAATTAAGTAATCATCAATAAACAATTGAGAAACACCTTTTTCAATTTTGATATAGTCATTATATTTATTATTTGAGCAGCCTACCAATAAAAAAGTAATTCCCGAATAAATTATTAATAAAGTAATGATAATATTATCACTCATAAACTTACTGTTCATTTTGCTAAAGGGTCTTCCTAATTTTTTTTTAATGTGATTTCAATTCGTCAAAACCAATTTCCAATTTTCCTTGCGGTTCGTTGTCTATATTGATGATTTCAAACAGGATTTTATTTTTATTAAAATCAAACTCGAGTTTACCAAACGAACATTTTTCATTGTATGCGATTATTGCTTCCGGGATTAATTCATGTGTATGTATGTTGGTTAATTTTGAGCTCATAAACTCGTAAAGCGGGTAATCATTTTCGCGTTCGATTTTCCAAACATCGGTTCTATGTCTATCGGCTGATATTAAAATCACGCCTTCGATTTTATTGTCCGTTAGAAAGTCAAATATTTCTTTTCTCTCTTTTTCAAAACCTGCCCAGGTATCTTTACTACCCGGCTTTGCTCCCAATGCCCAAGGTACTGAAGAAACTATTACTTTTATCTTTGCTTCGGATTGAAGCAAAAAATCCTTCAACCATTGCTTTTGAGCCGGACCCAGCATAGTTCTTTCTTCGTTAAAAGGATTGGTTCTATAAAATCTGCAGTCGAGCATAAAAAATTCAACCTCACCAATCGAAAAATTGAAGTAACACCCGGGAGCTTTTTCGGTACCATTAAAAGGATTGACCCATTGTCTTTCGAAATGACGCAGCATCGGTAGTTTCCAAGCCGGTCGGTCAATGTACGGTCCCATCCAAATGTCGTCTATAGCAGCATCGTGGTCATCCCAAATCGCATAAATGTTTGTAGTTTCAAGAAACTTTCTATATTCTGGTCGAGATTGTCTCCTATAATACGTATAGTTATGAAAAGCACCCGGCATTTGAGGTAAGTCTATATAAACGTTATCTCCGAGTAGTAGAAAAGTAGTAAGGTTATGTGTTGATAGTGTATTCCACATTTTTTCATGTTTCTCGGTGTATCCAGCACCACCACCGAAACCGATTGCAAACTTTTGTCTTTCAAAACTTTTCGGTAATGTTGTGAAAGAATAGCTTTTCCCGGTTTGCTTTCCGTCAATTGAGATGTGATAATTGTATTCAGTATTAGGTTCCAATTTGGAAATCGGAATCTTTACGACATAATCATTATCTGCTTTCGATTTTGCGGTAAAAATTCCGACGAAACCCCCGTTCTTTTTGTTTACCGAAATTTCAACCTTAGATTCACCAGAGGTACGCAGCCATATTTTGATACTATTAGTTGTGACAGCACCTTTCATTGGACCGTGAATTAATCTAATATCTTTTTCATTTTTGAGATTTTTGAAATACTCGGTTTCGTAAATCGGTGCGAGTAAATCTTTTGGTCCCGCTAAATATCTTGTAAACGGAAGTCCGTTATCTAAAGCTTTCTTCATGTAGTATAAAGCGGAATCAATCACATTTTTCTGAGCAAATGCAACCGATAAATTAAAATATGATTCCAAGTCGTTAGGCTGAACGCTAAGTGTATGTTTGCAGATACTTATTGCCGAGTCGAAGTTGCCGTCGAGAATTTCCAGCATTTGCCTCTGCCCCTGGCGCTTATAATATTTTGAAGTAGCATTATCCGAAAACATACGCCTGTTCCATTCATTTTCGCTACCGTAATAAGCATAGTTTGAATCTTCTTCGAACGCATCATCGGGAGCAAATTGACCATATTCACTCAGAGATTTAAATTCATATTCTTTTTGGCAATTACTTAATGAAATTCCCAAAAGAATAACGACAGCAATAATAATTATTTGCTTTGCTCTCATTTCACC
>NPID01001800.1_pt1 | contig 16303 bp, 7 predicted proteins | sample 8637491 | NCBI WGS metagenome assembly NPID01 (sample SAMN07420843, study PRJNA396082) | bioreactor metagenome | isolation source: sample BA6 brine-fed electro-methanogenic bioreactor BA | place: Japan: Kochi | collected 2016-06-14 | reverse complement strand
TGGTTTTTGGGTTGATTTTTATAAATAGATTATACTAATTCCCTGAATTTCTTCCACACAAATATTTACCCGCATATGTGCATGATAAGGAAACTCAATAACTGCCCGGATTTATGAGGAGTCAATGATGAGTAGCTGGAAGTTTTATTAGTGTTCTATCGTATATCCGTGCACTTATTAATACGGAAAATCAGAAAAGGTAACCCTGTTTGTTTAGTTAAGTTTTCCAGATGAGCTTAAAGTATTATAAATCTATTCATTACACATGCAATATTTGCTCATTCTAAATAATATGTTGCACATACCAAAGCAGCGGGTTGAAGATAAACAGAATTGGGAGTATTGGCATGCAATCAATACGCCCATCGTAACTGCCGGAACCCGATATTGAAAAGGGAAGACTGGGAGACTAAATGACTTAAAGACGAAAAGACGAAAGCCATTTAGCCAGAAACAAATACCCTTCAATCACCCAATCTCCTATATCCCAATCCTCAGAATCCCGGCAGATCCATGGTGACCGTGGGGATGAGCAGTAAAAAGCCCAGTATAAGCATGATAATGATGAGTGGCGTGACCCATTTCACCCATTTGTTGTAGGGGATCTTGGCTACGCCGAGCACACCCATCAGCACACCGGAGGTGGGGGTGATCATGTTGGTGAATCCATCCCCGAACTGAAAGGCCATCACGGTGGCCTGGCGGGATAGCCCGATCAGATCGGAGAATGGCGCCATGATGGGCATGGTGATGGCGGCCTTGGCCGAGCCCGATGGGATCAGGATATTAATGATATTCTGAATGATGTACATGATCCCGATGGAGGCGATATCCCCGGCTTCTTTCATGCCCTGCGACATGCTGTGAAGGATGGTGCTGATGATCTTCCCGTCTTCCAGGATCACGATAATGCCCCCGGCCAGTCCCACGATCACTGCTGCCGACAAAATATCCTTCATGCCGTCGATAAAGAGTTTCGTGATATGGTTGGGGCTGTAGCTCATCGCGGCTCCCGCCAGTATGCCCATGGCAAAGAAAAGAGTGGCGATCTCCATGATGTACCACTGGTAGCCCATCACCCCGACAATCAAAAAGTAAATGGTGAAGGTGAGCAGGTTCAGGATAAAGAAGTGCACCGACCTGAGCAGGCTCAGTATCCCGGCAATAAGGAATAAGGCTGCGCCAATGGGGACCATCGGGAGATTCAGGGGAGGATAGTCGCCTACGGCCATGGGGGTGGTGCGGTAGATCCAGGCGAATATGCCGAGGGCGATGGTGGTCAGCCCGAACACGATCCATCCCGCCAGGGGGGTGTGGTAATCGACTTTGGTGTTGCTTTCGGCATGGCTCTTACGCCAGTAAGCATCATCTTCATAAACGAAGGATGATTCCGGTTTTTTCTTCACTTTTCGCGCCCAGCGAAGGATATACACGATACCCACCACATTGATGACCACCCAGCAGAAGAAACGGTATTCAATTCCGGAGAACAGGGGCAGTTCGGCAATTCCCTGGGCAATGCCGATGGTGAAGGGATTGAGGATGGCCCCGGCAAAACCCAATCCGGCTGCTACAAATACCAGGCCCACACCCGTGATGGAATCATAACCCATGGAAATGGCCAGGGGCACCAGGATAATAATAAAGGCGATGGTTTCCTCGCTCATCCCGAACACCGCCCCGAATATGGAGAACATCAGCATGATGAGGGTCATCACGATATTATCGACGCCAATACTTCGTATAAAGCGGTTCTTCTCCAGTTTACGGGTGAAGCCCAGGAAGGAAAAAATGCCCACATCGATGGCTTTGCTGGCATTCATGATCCAGAAGGCCCCGCCGATCATCAGGATGAAGACAATGATGCCCGATTGCCGCTCAAAACCCTTGAACAGGGCTGCAAACACTTCCCAGGTCTGCGGCTCGCTTTCGACCGGCTTGAACACCATTTCCTTCACCTGCTGTCCGTCATGCACTTTGATCACTTCTTCGTATTCCCCCCCGGGAATGATCCAGCTCATCACAGCGGCAATGATGATGGTGTAAAAGATGATCACATAGGTGTGCGGGAATTTGAGCTTTTTACGCATAAGCTATTGGTCCTTCAGAATTTAGAAAAGTTCGTCGTATTTGGTCCAGAGTTCGTCGCCCAGCTTCCAGGCTCTGTTTACCACGATGTTTCCCCAACGGATCGTATAGTCGGTGAGGAAGTCGGCGGCTTCGGCCGGGTTCTTCTTATGCAGGTTGAGGGCTTTGGCCTCCACGCCTGCCTGGCTTTCAAAGAGTTCCTTTTGCATGGGGTTCCACACGGCATCCACATCGTGGCGCATGTCGCCCCATCGCTGGGCGGTGAGGGTTCCCAGGCGGTTGAAAGCCCACCAGGCCGATTCGGTGGTGTAGCCGTCGGGGCGCCCCGGGGTTTTATACGATTCCGGAAGGTCCGTCACGCTGCAATAAACCGGGATGTAGATGGAACTGGCTACGTTATCCTGAGCCAGCCACACCACCCCGCCGATCTCATCGGGCAGCCAGTCGCGGCATTGGATAATGGTGGCGTACATGGTGTACCAGCGGGCAATGGTCCGTTCGCCCAGCCAGCCCCAGCCGCCGTTAATCTTAAACACCTTGTTCATGTCGTAGGGCATGAACGGATTGGCGAGGGGTGAGAGTATGGTCTTGCCCGAGTCGTCGGTCACGGTAATGTCTTTCACGAAGTTGAAGGGCGTCCCCTCGTAGTAGTCCTTGAAAATGCTCACCAGTTTCTCCATGGTCACCGGCTGGTCGGGCTTTACCGAGAAGGGATAATTTTCGGCATTGGGGTCGAGATGCAGGGAAGGGGCCACCAGGTCGAACACCCGCCATTCGCGCCGGCGGGCTGCCAGGGAAGTCCGGCTGTGCGGTGCATAAGCGTAGCAGAAGCGGAAATCTTCTTTCGATGTACACCATCCTGAATCCAGGGCCATGTCATAAATATTATCAGAAGCCATGAAATGATCTTTGTCTTTGAGGTTGATATGCTTGATGGTGGAAGCATTGGCATTTACGCTGATATGCTCATCGGGGACGCGCTGGGCCACCCAGATCGCCCCGGTATTCCCTTTTCCGGGTCCGACGATCTCGAAATGCCATACTTCTTTTTTATCGGCGATGGTGAGGCATTCCCCGGCATCGTTCCAGCCGTATTCTTTGGTGAGTTCGCCCGCCATTTCGATGGCCTGCCGGGCGGTGGTGCAGCGCTCCAGCATGAGCAGGCAGAGGCGCTGGCAGTCGATAAGGCCGGCATCCGATTGCAGGGAATTCCGCCCGCCGAAGGTCGATTCGCCAATGGCCAGCTGGTGATCGTTCATGCAGGGATAGGCGGTATTGATATAGCCATAGGTTTCTTCCACCTGGGGGATCTCCCCGATGGGAATATGGGCATAGCTGGGCATGGCCAGCGAATCGCAGGCTTTTCGTTTATACATGCTTACCGTGCTGCCTTTTTCGTGACGAGCAGGGGGCACGATGTCCATCCAGGAGCGGGTGCGGTGGCTGTCGTCGGTGTGGGAGGTGATCACCGAACCGTCGGCCGTAGCCAGCTTACCGGCCGTAATACTGGTGCATTCATCCGGGATGTTGTAAGGCTTGCGCGGATCTGTTTGTGCAGATACGGTCAGGCCGGCCTGGACAAAGAAAAAGAGGATAAGGGCTTTGATCAGTTCATTGCGAAATTTGGTCATAGGATGCTGTTTTACAAATGGAGGACTAAAATAGCAATTTATTGCGAGCCGGAAGAGGATAGCGGGTATCGGGTCCCGGATACCGGGTATCGGGTCCCGGATTCCGGATACCAGATTCCGGATACCGGATACCAGTAGCCAGTTGCCAGATGCCAGTAGCCAGTAACCAGTAACCAGTAACCAGTAACCAGTAACAAGTATTTTACTAAATTTGCATTTTAGTGGCAACCTTAAGACTCGGTGCATGAGTGAACCCATCAAGCATGAATGCGGCATAGCCATTGTCCGCCTGCTGAAACCCCTGGAATATTACCTTGCCAAATACGGCACGCCTTTCTATGGCCTGAACAAGCTTCACCTGATGATGCAAAAGCAGCATAACCGGGGCCAGGATGGTGCCGGCATTGCCTGCCTGAAGCTTGATCAGGAGCCGGGCAATAAATATATCAACCGCATACGCTCGAACTCGGTTTCGCCCATACAGGATATTTTCAAAAAGGTATATAAACCCTTTACCAGGCTGAACCAGCGTAAGCCGGAATGCATGAATGATGTGCAGTGGCTGAAAGATCATATGGAATTTACGGGCGAACTTTTTATGGGGCATCTTCGCTACGGCACATTCGGTTCCAACAGGGTGGAGAACCTGCAGCCCATGATCCGTTTCAATAACTGGATGACCAAAAGCCTCATCCTGGCGGGAAATTTCAATATGACCAATGTTGATGAGCTTTTTAACCTGCTCATCGACCTGGGGCAATACCCGGTGGAAACTTCTGATACTATCACCATCTTGGAGAAGATCGGGCATTTCCTTGACCAGGAAAATGAAAAGCTCTACCGGCAATATAAGGAGGAAGGCTTTGAAAAACGCGAGATCTCTCCCCACATCATGGAGAATATCGATATACAGGAGATCCTGGTCAAGTCGAGCAAATCCTGGGATGGCGGGTATGCCATTGCCGGGGCAGTTGGGCATGGCGATACTTTCCTGATGCGCGATCCCTCCGGGATCAGGCCGGCTTTTTATTACTCTGATGATGAAGTGGTGGTGGCTGCCTCGGAGCGTCCGGTGATCCAGACCTCATTCAATGTAAGCAGCGAAGTGGTGAAGGAACTGACTCCCGGCCATGCACTCATCATCCGCAAGAACGGAGCGACCAGCGAGCTTCCCTTTACCGAAGCCCGCGAACGGAAATCCTGTTCCTTCGAACGGATCTATTTCTCCCGCGGAACGGATGCCGATATCTATAAGGAGCGCAAAAACCTGGGACGATCACTGGTGCCCGCGGTCATGGAGGCCATCGACAGCGATCTCAACAATACGGTTTTTTCCTATATCCCGAATACGGCCTCATCGGCTTTCAGGGGAATGATCAATGAATTGCACAATGTTTGCGACGATATCAAATTCAAGGCCATCAGTGATATTGATCCGAAGAAAGATGCGGAGAAGCTGAAGGATATCCTGGCTTTCCGCCCCCGCGTCGACAATATTGCCATTAAGGATGTAAAACTGCGTACCTTCATTACGCAGGACAGCCAGCGCGACGACCTCGTGGGCCATGTTTATGATGTTACCTACGGCGTAGTCAGGCCGGGGGTGGACAACCTGGTGGTGATCGACGATTCCATTGTGAGGGGAACTACCCTGAAGCAGAGTATTATCCGCATCCTGTCAAGGCTAAAACCCAAAAAGATCGTTATTGTTTCTTCTGCCCCGCAGATCCGTTACCCTGATTGCTACGGCATCGACATGGCCAAACTCGGCGATTTTGTTGCTTTCCGTGCGGCCATCGAACTGCTTAAGCAAGAGGGGAAGGAAAGTGTGATCAACGAGGTGTATAAAAAATCGAAAGCCCAGCAGCATCTTCCCAAGGAAGAAGTGGTAAATCATGTAAAAGAGATCTATAAACCCTTCACTGCCCAGCAAATTTCAGACAAGATCGCTGAATTGCTTACCCCTCCCGGACTGGAAACGGAACTGAAGATCATCTACCAGAGCATCGAAGACCTGCATCGTTCCATACCCGAACATAAAGGCGACTGGTACTTCACGGGAAATTACCCCACTCCCGGGGGAAACAAGGTAGTGAACCTGTCCTTCATCCATTATATTGAAGGAACGAATAAACGGGCTTACTGATCAGCGAAGGCTGCGGCGATCTTCTCCGCCAGGGAAATGAATTCTTCCTGCTCCATCTCCACAGGTTCTTTTTTGAAATCGATATCGTAAACGCTGTTGATGGGCACCAGGTGAATGTGTGCATGCGGCACCTCAAGGCCGAGCACGGTCATGCCCATGCGTTTGCAGGGAACGATCTTTTCGATGGCCAGGCCCACTTTTTTGGCGAATATCATCATATCGCCCAGGAGCGCGTCTTCAATTTCGAAGATGTAGTCCACTTCTTTCTTCGGAATGACCAGGGTATGCCCTTTTGCCAGCGGGCGGATATCGAGGAAGGCATAAAAACGGTCATCTTCAGCCACTTTATACGAAGGGATCTCTCCTTCAATGATCTTTGTAAAAATGCTTGCCATAGGTATAGAATTAAAAAAAATGATACTGCCTGTACAGCAATCAGGCAGTATCAAAGATACACAAATATATAACGCCTAAAATGTGTTCAGGTCGGGCGGACGCATCACACCGAACCATTTGAGAACGCGTTCTCCTTCATCGGTGTCTACATGTATGATATAGATCCCTCCGGAAACCTGTATTCCTGCAAAGTTTTTCAGGTCCCAGTCGAGATAGGTGTTTTGCGAGTCTTTGGTCAGTTGCCTGACCAGGGTTCCGTTAATGTTATATATGGTCACGGTTGCCCTCGAAGGGAGGTTGGTGATCTTCACCCTGGTGTCGAGGGCATTGTTTTCGTAGCTGTTATAAGCATAATAGGGATTGGGTACTACATTGATCAGGTCCAGGTCGCTGGAAGCTTTTTCAGCATAATATTCCGTCGTAGATATTCCTTTGGTGCTGAACTGGTACACGGGGTAGCCTTCATTTTCCGTGTAGGCCAATTCCTGGCCCGGGCCGGGAATGGTACTGAAATAGCGGCGGTAGGGCTTGCTGAGCCTGATCCGCAATTTCCAGTCGTTTCCCTCGGGCAGCCATTCTTCATCCTCCACCGAAAGGGGAATTCCCGCGTACATGATGGTTGAAAAGATGATGGGGTTGTAAACACTCGGGGGCAGGGGCGATGGCTGCAGGGTATCGTAGAGGTGTTTTGCTTTTTCGAAATAGGCGCAGGCATCGTAGGCCGGGAAATGATATTCCAGGCTAACGCCCAGGGTGGAGAATCGGAGGTTTTTGTGGTTCAGGACGTAAACATAGTGCATGCCGCCAAAAAGCGGGTTCCCCATGTCGTCGTAGGTGGCCGGGCTCGGGTTGAAGAGCATATCGCGGCCGTTTTCTCCTACCAGAAATGAATTTTCTCCGAAAATGATGTTCAGTCGTTCACCGGTTTCCACATTGATCGCGTAGCCGGGGAACCAGCCGTAGCCGGTGGCTGAAATATAATTCGGATCATCAGGATCATCACTGGGCCTGCTGCCTTCCGGAGCCGGGTTTCCGTACTTATCGACCGAGGCGGATGCCCGCTTTTCGAATCGCTCCACTCCGCCTTCGGACAGCACGGGATCATTGCACATTTCGATCACCAGTGAACGCGACCAGCGCGATTTGTCGGAGGTCATCACGATGTCTACACTGGCAAGGTCGGCCATGCTGGCCTGTTGTTTTGAGAGGCTGTTTAATGCCGGGCCAACGGGACTCTGGTTGCCGTGTGCACTCAGAATGTAGGGCGCCCAGGTCCCGTTTGCGATCTTTTCATAGGCTTCCTCCGGGTCTATGGGATCGGCCGGCATGTTCCAGTCATTGTCGTTGGCATCGTCCTGGTTGGTATAGGTTCCGGAGCGGATCCAGTTGGCAGGACTTGCCGGAATATTATTGTCTTCGATTCCTCTCAGCCAGCGATTCGAACTATCGGCATACACTTCTTCCGACATCAGCAATCCATTGTTCACCGACAGGCTGTCGCCCGGGTTCAGCGGCTGGTTAAATTGTATGGATATCCCCAGTTCGGGGAAGAGGGATTCATAATCACTCTTGATGTCTTTATCAGCATAGTATTCTCTTCCGTTTGAAAGGTCGGTCAGTTTCCACATGGCGTTGCTGATGAGGAGGCTGTCATCTATCGAGGGTTCAACCTCAGTAAATTCCAGTCTGAAATCGGAAGAGATCACATTCAGCGGATCCACCACCTTAATGTTCAGTGGACCGGCACCTGGCCGGTACGTTGCTTCATAGGCGACGGGGTATTCGGGATGCCCCGGCCGGATCAGCGAATCGGCAGGGGGTTTGGCCATGATCTCTGCAATGCTTTCTTCGGAAAGATCAAGGATCATTCCCCCGTTGCCGTTTCCCTGTATCCGCGTAATCGCGGGTCCATCGCCATAATCGGCGTTCATCACCATGCCGTTTATGATCGGATGGGGTATTGCGGTATAGGTGCGTATATTTCTCCTGCCGGCCAGGTAGGGTTTCTTTTGGCCGCGCAAGCCTTCAAGTACGCCGGGTTCCTGGCTGTAAGGCATGTATTCGTTATAGGCATAGGCCACAACGGTGTAATAATATTGTTTGAAGTTGGTCAGCTGGCGGTTGGAAGTTCCGAATGCATCTTCGGTGATCCGGAATGCATGCTGGATACCGTTGTCGCCACCTTCCACTTCAATGATCGGAACATTTCCCTGAATTTCCTTATCGTAATAGTAATTGACCAGGGTTCCCACATCATTCCTGATATCGAACTGGGCCACCAGCCGCACAAGGTCAGGATTGTCTTTGCTTTCGAGCGTCACGGTGGCATCGGCAAGCTGGTACACCTGGTACCCCTCGAAGCGGTAAAGGGAATCGCTTCTTTGCGTGGAATCGGCCGGGTGGGGCTGGAGAATAGTATTATCGTATTCTACGTAGTTTTCCAGGTAATTATTCGAATTCTTCGAATTGGAAATGTAAAAAATAAGTTCCTGGTCAAGTTCCTGTATAGCCATGTCGGGGGCATCGGGGCCATCCAGAACCTTGAAGCAGTTATCAAATAGTTTCTGGCATTTGTCGTCGACAACCCTGAGCAGTTCCACCGATGCCCAGGGTCCGCCGGAGGCTGCCCTTGCCCAGGGGATACCGACCGTAATATAATTTACGGCACCCGGCTGTAGTGTAAATGGTCCGGCCGATTGCATGAAACGGCGGTCCCAGGGATTGTTGTCGGCTGTTTCTTCTGTCCAGAATAGCCCGTTCTGGTTGTACCCCCCATTGGGTGGAATGCCGTTGGTACCCCAGTTGCAGGGGTCGGAGTTGCCCGGGAACATAAAATCGCATTCCGGCCCAACGGCCCCGGAATTGATGTGGGCATTTCCGCCATAGAGCATCCGTGAATTGTCTTTCCAGATGCCCCTGAGGTAATTGTAGTATTCCGGTGCAATACTCGGATCGCCCTGTGGGCCAGGTGAGTTGTTGTGATATACAAAGCGCCTCATGCCAAAGCGTTCATCATCCACGATATCGTTTCCGAAGTTCACACCGTTTATAGCCATGGGATCCCATTCATAGGGAGAGTTGAGTATGGAGCAATCCCCTGTAAATTCAGGGTTGTCGCGTCCATCGGGATCGATATATGGCCCCTGGAAGAAATCCACCCCGATAGCGGGAGGCTGGTCACCATAGGCTTCCGGCTGTCCGCTTCCATCTACGGAGGTCCCGTTATAGCAATAACCCAGGCCCCGGGCAACATCGCATCCGACATAATCATCATCGGAAAATCCGAGGTCGGTATCTACCCAGGGACTGAAATAGGTATTGGTGAGTGTAAAAGTAGACCGGTTAATGATCTCATAGGTATAGAAAGTCATGTTATTGATCTCATCGTTGGTTGCGAACCCGAAGGCCTGAGCCCTGATCTCGAAGCCGATGGAAGCCCCTTGTGTTTCGGAATGGAAATTTCCTTTGTCATTGAACACCCACCAGAGGGTTTGGTCGCCTTTCAGCACCTGGTCGACAAGGATGCTGCCCTGCACCGTGCCCTGGTTCACTTCTTCCATGGTTGCCTGGGGCACATAATTCGGATCACCTGCATAGTTCAGCGGGCATAATTCATTGGTAATGTCGTAATAGGGATAATCCCCCTGGTTGGGATCATAATCACCATCACCGTTCACATCCCGGAAAGGCGCCAGGTAATAGCTCTGGTTCAGCGCGATATCACCATGGGCCGGATATTCCAGTATGGATTCCGGGATCACATAGTCAGGATATTCCGTTGCCCGGTTTTCGCTGTACCACCATCCCAGGTATTCATCTACTTCGGCTCTGGTAATGATGAAGTGCTTATCGTATTTAGCGCAGGTTTCTGCATCAACAGAGGCAGTACCGTCAACGCTCAGCGGTCCGGGCCAGTAGTCGTTTCCGCTCTGGCGAAAGCGTACTGCAGCCAGCTTAAGCTGGTTGTTGATATCCAGTCCGCCGATCCACAAGGAACCGGAATACAGAGAGGTGGCCTGCCCGTTGGCCGGGATATAATACTCGGAAAAGTCGTGCAGGTCCCACCACATATCGCCCCCGGTATTGATTCGTGCCCTCACATTGTTGATGGTCAGGTAGCGGTAACCGGAAGCTGCGGCACAGCCGGCAGCGCTTGCCTTGATTTCTTCCCGGGACATCGATTTATTCCCGTGACGGTATTTGTCGGCCAGCGCGGCAGGATTGGAAAAGCAAAAAAGGATCAGTAAAATGAACACATAGGGTAGGCATTTATTCATAGCATTGGTTTTTGGTTTGGGTATTGCCGGTAATGAATCCCCATAGGCTGCACCTACCCCTGTATGTTCAGTCCGTATGGAGGATATCATGAACCAGTCCTAATGTACTAACAAGCAGAGCCATATTCAAGCGGAAATAAGGAAATGGAATGATCCGTCAAGTTATCGGCATAAACCAATCAGAATATGGTTATGTATATATATAAACATCTAATATTGAGTAAAATATACATAACAGGCATTCATCTTCCCTGGCGGGAAAATATCATCAGAAGAAAAGGGAAATAATGTGCGGATCAGCGGGATATCTCGATAATCTCGAAGGTCAGTTTGCCGGCCGGCACCTCAATTTCAGCGGTATCACCAACTTTTTTCCCAAGCAGTCCCTTAGCGATAGGAGAGGACACGGAAAGCTTTCCCGATTTCAGGTCGGCTTCATTTTCCGGTACCAGGGTATAGGTCATGGTGGCCTTATTTTTCAGGTTTTTGATCTTCACTTCGGAGAGGATCAATACTTTGGATGTATCCATTTTGGATTCATCGATTATGCGGGCATTGCGGATCTCTTCCTGCAGTTTCGAGATCTGCAGTTCAAGCATGCCCTGTGCATTTTTGGCAGCGTCGTATTCGGCATTTTCCGAGAGGTCGCCTTTATCGCGTGCTTCGGCGATCTGCTTTGAGATGGAAGGCCGTTCAACGGATTCAAGATGTTCAAGTTCCTCTTTCAGTTTCTGAAAGCCCTCCTTGGTATAATATTTCACTTCAGCCATAGAACTTGTATGTATTTAGATAAAGAATGAAAGACCCTTAACAAAAGGGCCTTTCATGAAACAATATTGTAATCAGATTTAACTTATGCGGGTTTAGAAAACCACGCGTGCACCGATACTATGTGTTCCAGAGAACGGATCGGTTGCTCTGTATGAATAATCGATATCGATCGATGAACCTTTTTCCTTGTTGGTGGGTATAGCAACGGTGATCCCTGCGCTGGGGCCGGTGAATACCGTAGTACGTTCAGCCTTGTCGAAGATCCCGTCTTCGTAGGTATATCCACCTCTGAGCATAAGGTACGATTTCAGGGAGTATTCCAGCCCGAGCATGAACTGGTCTTTCCCGAAGGAGTTCGACCTGAAGTTGCCGGCAACGGTGATCCTGTTATAATCTCCGATCCAGAAGTCGTAGGATGCCCCGATATCGAGTGCTGTGGGAAGCTCAAATGATTCCGACGGCATACCGGTTGAAAAGGCGTTTGATTGTTCAGGCAGGAAAGTAGTTCGCAGCAGACCATCGCCCGAGAATTTCATCGTAGGGCCGATATTCTTCAGGGCGATCCCGAACTTGATCTGTTCGCGTTCCCCGGTAACATATTGAATACCGGCATCGATGGCGATTCCCTGTGCATTCGCGTCAGCGATGGATTCAGAGATAATCTTAATGGTCACACCACCATAGATGCTGTTTGAAAAGGCCTTTGCATAAGCAATCGAAATATTCAGAAGGTTCGGCTTAAAGGTTCCTTTTCCTCCTTCCGGTGAATCAGGTGTGGTAACTTCGATCTCCCCAAAGCTCATGGATACCATGTTCATGCCGATCACACCGGCATCTCCGATCCGCTGTGCGAAACCGAAGGCGAACATATTGATATCCGATCCTTTCAGGTAGGTTGTATGTGAGAATACCAGGTCAGTCCGGTTCGTAAATGCCAGTCCGGCTACGTTCACGAACATGGATTCAAGGCCTTTCACATTGGAGGTTGAAACACCTCCCCAGCCAGAGCTTCTGGCCCAGGGATTGATCAGTAACTCCGTAGCTCCGGCCTGACCCGATCTGTCCTTGTTTCCGGCGAACACACTGCTGTCGGGAAGGATCAACATGCAGATTATGACGAGTGCAATTAAGTATTTATATAAACTCTTCATACTTATTGTATTTAATGTTACTAATTTCATTTTCTCAAACATAGTCTTAGAAAGTATTAAGATCAGGTGGGCGTAAGATACCGAACCATTTCAGTACTTTCTCACCTACGTCGGTGTTCACATGTATGATATATATACCGCCTGCGATCGGGATACCGGCAAAGTTCTTAAGATCCCAGTCGATATAGGTATCTGATCCATCTTTCGTGAGTTGTCGCACCAGGGTTCCATTTACATTGTAGATGGTCACCGTAGCTCTTTCCGGAAGATTGGTGATCTTGATACGGTTATCAAGAGCATTGTTCTCGTAACTGTTGTAAGCATAGTAAGGATTGGGAACTACCCTGATCTGTTCAAGATCTGATTCCGCCTTGGTGGCATTGTATTGTGTGGTGGCCACTCCTTCAGTTTTGAAGGTATATTCAGGCCAATAGGTTAATGTTGTATCGGCATAGAGGGAATCCATCTGAGTTGCAAAATAGCGCTGGTAGGGTTTTCTCATCCTTACACTGAGTTTCCAGTCGTTGTTTTCCGGCAACCAGGGCATCCCTTCAACCGATAACGGCATTCCTACCCACATTACTGTTGACCAGATAATCGGCAGATATACTCCTTCAGGAAGGGTTGGGTATAAACTCCTGGCCTTGAACATATAGTCGCAGGCGTCGTAAGCCGGGAAAAAGTATTCAAGGGTTGTTCCTGCAGAGGAGAATACTTTGTTCTTTGAATTGATCACATATACATAGTGCATACCACCGAAGAGGGGGTTGCCGAAGAAGTCTGTGATATTCGATGTAGGATTGAAGAGCATATCGCGTCCGTTCTCACCTACCAGGAATGAGTTTTCTCCGAACATAATATTCAAACGCTCGCCTGTTTCCACATTAATGGCATAACCCGGGAACCATCCATAACCGGTTTCGCTGATATAGTTAGGATCGTCGGGATTTTCGCTGCGACCACTGCCTTCGGGGGCGGGATTTCCATCCTTATCCACCGATTGGGCAGCACGGAGGTCGAAGCGTTTGGCTTCGCCTTCTGCCAGGGTTGGATCGGGACACATTTCAACAACCATGGCTCTGGACCACTTGCTCTTGTCGGCCGTGAGCACAATATCAACGCTGGCGATATCCGCCATCGGACTCTGGGTTTTCGAGAGACTGTTATATGCGGGGCCAACATCACTCTGGTCGTTATGGGCTGTCAATACATAGGGAGCCCAGGTACCGAGCGCGATCTTTTCATAAACGGCATCCGCATCGAAAGGATCTGGCATGTTCCAGTCGTTAAAATTGGTATTTTCCTGATCCTGGTATGTACCGGCACGGATCCAGTTTCGCGGACTTGCGGGCAGGTCATTATCTTCAACACCGGCAACCCATTGCTGTGAACTGTCGGCAAAAGATACCCAGGAGGTCAACAGGCCGTTATTGATGGAGAGGCTGTCGCCCGGGAACAGCGGCTGGTCGATCTGGATGGAAAGACCAAGATCCATGAACAATTGTTCATAGTTGTTATTGATATCCTTATCAGAGAAATATTGTTCCCCGGTAAGGGTATTTGTCAGCACCCACTGGGCTGAATCGATCTTAACGGAATCACCGACCCTGTAAACAACATCTGTAAATTTGAAACTGTATTCTCCATTGATCACATTCAGAGGATCGACCACTTTCACATTGAGGGGTCCCATGCCCAGCTTATAAACTGCTTCGTAAGCAATCGGGTAATCCGGGCTACCCATTTTATTGGTCGAGTCGGCTGGAGGCTTGTTCAGGATCTCTTCCACGGTTTCATCAGTGAGGTCAAGGATCATGCCGCCGTTACCATTCCCATTGATCCTGGTGATCTGGGGTCCGTCGCCGTAATCGGCATTCAGGATGGTTCCGTTGATCGTCGGATGCGGAATGGCGGTATAGGTTTTAATATTTCTACGACCGGCCAGGTAAGGAGTTTTTTGTCCGAGAAGACCGTTCAATACGGCAGGTTCCTGGCTGTAGGGCAAATATTCGTTATAAGCATAGGCTACAGCAGTGTAGTAATACTGTTTAAAGTTGGTCAACTGTCGGTTATCGGTTCCGAATTGATCTTCTGTGACGCTAAAGGAATGGACAATGCCATTGTCACCACCTTCAACTTCCACCACGGGTACGTTACCCTCAATGGCTTTGTCGAAGTAGTAGTTTACCAGGCTGGTTACACCGTTTTTAATGTCGAATTGGGCAACAAGCCTGACCTGGTCGGCATCTTCTTTGCTATCCAGGGTAACGGTAGCATCAGAAAGCTGATAGATCTGATAGCCTTCGAAACGGTACAGGGAGTCGGAACGTTCGCCGGTTTCTGTTCCGGGGAGCGGCTGGGTAATGGTGTTGTCATATTCAGCATAGGACTCCAGGTAGTTGTTAGAGGTTTTGGAGTTGGTGATGTAGAAGATCAGTTTTTGATTAAGTTCCACAATACTCAGGTCCGGAGCATCAGGTCCGTCGAGCACTTTAAAGCAGTTGTCGAAAAGTTTCTGGCATTTATCATCCACTACACGCAGAAGCTCAACAGAAGCCCACGGGCCACCGGATGTAGCGCGTGCCCAGGGGATACCTACAGTGATATAGTTTACAGCCCCTGGCTGGAGGGTAAAGGGTCCGGCCGACTGCATGAATCGCCTGTCGTCCGGGTTATTGTCTGCAGTTTCTTCTGTCCAGTAATAGCCATTCTGGTTAAATCCGCCATTGGGCGGTGTTCCCTGGGTACCCCAGTTACAGGGGTCAGAGTCGCCGGGGAATACAAAATCACACTCAGGCCCGACAGGATTGGAACCGAAGTGACCGCTGGCACCATATAAGAATTTCGTACCATCTTTCCAGAAACCACGGAGGTAATTATAATATTCAGGAGCAATTGATGGATCACCAAGGGCACCGCCGGCATTGTTATGATAGGTGAACCTGCGCATTCCAAAACGCTCATCATCCACGATATTATTGCCGAAGTTAACACCATTGATCGCCATCGGATCCCATTCATAAGGGGAGTTAAGGATTGAGCAGTCACCAGTAAAGGCGGGGTTATCCCTGCCGTCAGGGTCAATGTATGGTCCCTGGAAGAAGTCAACACCAATGGCAGGCGGTTGGTCGCCATAGGATTCAGGTTCTCCAGAACCATCAACGGAATTACCATTATAGCAATATCCTAATCCACGGGCAACATCGCAACCTACATAATCATCCCATCCGTAACCGAGGTCGGTATCAACCCAGGGACAGAAATAGGTTCCGGTGAGGGTAAAGGTTGAGCGGTTGATGATCTCATAGGTGTAGAAACTCATGTTGTTGATCTCATCGTTGGTGGCAAAGCCAAAGGCCTGTGCGCGGATCTCAAAACCGATGGAGGCACCCTGTGTTTCGGAGTGGAAATTCCCTTTATCGTTAAACACCCACCAGAGAGTCTGGTCACCTTTAAGCACCTGGTCGACCAGGATACTTCCCTGAATGGTTCCCATCATGGTTTCTTCCATGGTTGGCTGGGGAACGTAGCTCGGGTCGCCGGCAAAGTTCAGCGGGCAAAGCTCGTTGGTAATGTCGTAATAGGGATAATCGCCCTGGTTGGGGTTATAGTCACCGTCACCGTCAACATCACGGAAGGGAGCCAGGTAATAACTCTGGTTCAGTGAAACATCACCATGGGCGGGGTATTCCAGGATGGACTGCGGAATGCTGTAATTGGGGTATTCCGTGGCCCTGTCTTCGCTGTTCCACCAGGCGAGGTATTCATCTACTTCGGCGCGGGTGATCATAAAATGCTTGTCGTATTTAACGCAGGTTGCCTCATCAACGGAAGCGGTACCGT